>Ga0213828_1000460_pt1 | contig 39265 bp, 39 predicted proteins | sample MC6MC0897MG_FD_180664 | JGI IMG/M metagenome (GOLD analysis project Ga0213828, IMG submission 180664) | Enriched soil aggregate microbial communities from Iowa State University, Ames, United States - MC6-MC0897-MG | ecosystem: Environmental > Terrestrial > Soil > Unclassified | place: USA: Iowa...
GGCTTGGCCGGTGCCGGCGCCCCGCCGCGGATGCACTTGATGACGATGAACAGGAAGAAGATCTGCGTGGCGCCGAACATGAAGGCACCGATCGACGACACCATGTTGAAGTCGGCGAACTGCAGGTTGTAGTCGGGGATGCGTCGCGGCATGCCGGCCAGCCCCACGAAGTGCATGGGGAAGAAGGCCATGTTCATGCCGATGAACGACAGCCAGAAGTGCAGCTTGCCAAGGGTTTCGTCGTACATGTGGCCGGTCCATTTCGGTAGCCAGTAGTACGCCGAGGCGAAGATGCCGAAGATTGCCCCGGGCACCAGCACGTAGTGGAAGTGCGCCACCACGAAGTAGGTGTCGTGGTACTGGAAGTCCGCCGGGGCGATGGCCAGCATCAGCCCGGAGAAGCCGCCGATGGTAAACAGGATGACGAAGGCGATGGCGAACAACATCGGCGTTTCGAAGGTGAGCGAGCCTTCCCACATGGTGCTGACCCAATTGAACACCTTCACCCCGGTGGGCACGGCAATCAGCATGGTGGCGTACATGAAGAACAGCTCACCGACTACCGGGATGCCGACCACGAACATGTGGTGGGCCCAGACGATGAACGACAGGAAGGCAATTGCGCCGGTGGCGTACACCATCGAGGTGTAGCCGAACAGCGGCTTGCGCGAGAACGCCGGGATGATCGAGCTGACCGCACCAAAGGCCGGCAGGATCATGATGTACACCTCGGGGTGGCCGAAGAACCAGAACACGTGCTGGAACAGCACCGGGTCACCGCCCCCGGCCGCGCTGAAGAAACTGGTGCCGAAGTGAATGTCCATCAGCATCATGGTCACCACACCGGCCAGCACCGGCATCACCGCAATCAGCAGAAAGGCCGTGATCAGCCAGGTCCAGACAAACAGCGGCATCTTCATCAGGGTCATGCCAGGCGCACGCAGGTTGAGGATGGTGGCAATCACGTTGATCGCGCCCATGATCGAGCTGATACCCATCAGGTGGATGGCGAAGATGAAGAAGGTGACGCTGGCGGGGGCGTAGGTGGTGGACAGCGGGGCGTAGAAGGTCCAGCCGAAGTTCGGCCCGCCACCCGGGCTGAACAGGGTCGAGACCAACAGCAGGAAGGCTGCCGGCAGGAGCCAGAAGCTGAAGTTGTTCATGCGCGGCAGGGCCATGTCTGGCGCGCCGATCATCAACGGGATCATCCAGTTGGCCAGGCCGACGAAGGCCGGCATCACCGCGCCAAACACCATGATCAGGCCGTGCATGGTGGTCATCTGGTTGAAGAAGGCTGGCTCCACGATCTGCAGGCCAGGCTGGAACAGCTCGGCGCGGATCACCATGGCGAACGAGCCGCCAAGCAGGAACATGATGAAGCTGAACCACAGGTACATCGTGCCGATGTCTTTATGGTTGGTGGTCAGTACCCAGCGCATCAGGCCCTTGGCCGGGCCGTGGGCGTGCTCATGGCCGTGGGCGTGGTCGTCGATCACTGTGCTCATGTCCTGTCTCCTGCAACCCATTGATTGCCGCGAGTAACCCGGTTCACTTGGCTTCTGCCTGCTTCAGCGCCAGCACGTCCTTCGGCGTGACCATGTCGCCTTTGTTGTTGCCCCAGGCGTTGCGTTCGTAGGTGACAACGGCGGCAATGTCGACTTCCGAGAGCTGCTTGCCGAACGCCGCCATGGCGGTGCCGGGCTTGCCGTGGAAGACAATGCTCAGGTGGCCTTCCTTCGGCCCGGTGGCGATCTTCGAGCCCTTGAGCGCCGGGAACATCGGCGGCAGGCCCTGGCCTTCGGCCTGGTGACAGGCCACACAGGTGGTGTGGTAGACCTTGTCGCCACGTTCCACCAGCTCTTCCAGGGTCCACTCCTTGCTGGTCAGTTCCTTGAGCTTGGCAGCTTCAGCCTTGCGCTCGCCCAGCCAGGTGTCGTAATCGGCCTTGGACTTGACCTCCACCACCACCGGCATGAAGCCGTGGTCCTTGCCGCACAGCTCGGTGCACTGGCCGCGGTAGATGCCGGGCTTTTCGATACGGGTCCAGGCTTCGTTGACAAAGCCGGGGATGGCGTCGCGCTTGACCGCGAAGGCCGGCACCCACCAGGAGTGGATGACGTCGGCGGCAGTCACCAGGAAGCGCACCTTGGCGCCCACCGGCAGCACCAGCGGCTGGTCGACTTCGAGCAGGTAATGCTCGTCCTTGGGGGCCTTGTTGTGAATCTGATCGGTGGGGGTGGCCAGGTTGCTGAAGAACTCCACATCCTGGCCCAGGTATTTGTAGTGCCACTTCCACTGGTAGCCAGTGACCTGGATGTCGATGTCCGACTCGCTGGCGTCGTAGATGTCGATCAGGGTCTTGGTGGCCGGGATGGCCATCACCACCAGAATCAGGAAGGGCACCACGGTCCACATGATTTCCACCCAGGTATGCTCGTGGAAATGCGCGGCCTGCTGGCCAGTGGAGCGGCGGTGGACGACCATGGACCAGAACATCGCGCCGAATACAACTACGCCGATGATCACGCAGATCCAGAAGATGGTCATGTGCAGGTCGAAGACGGCGTTGGAAACCTCCGTCGCCCCCGGGTGCATGTTCACGGTCCAGGCGGCGTTGGCCTGACCAAAAACCGACCACAACAGGAGGCCCATCCAGACATGTGGATGTCGCATCATTGCGGGTTCCCCTTCTAATTCTTGTTGTCCCGGAGGCGTGGCCTGCGGCAAGAGGGAACGGCGGTCAAGACTGCCTGGCTTCGACGACCGAGCCCCTGCAAAAGCAGTCGGGCCTCATCAACGAATCACGTTCAACGGGAGTATAGACAGCGACTAATGGCACGCAATGACACCAGTGAAATGAACTTCATGAATTTGCCGAATGCCTTGAAAGCCGCGTGCTTGATAGGATGTGGCCCAATAATGGCATTCCGATATGCCACAGCGTGCACACGTTTGCGCGGGTTATAACAAATGCGTCTTAGGTATTCTGTATACCGAGCTAATTTAGTGTCTTCCGTTTGAAACGTAATGTCCCTGGAGTTGTCATGAACATCGCTGCTGTACGCGAGCAGATTAGCCAAGCCCATCAACACGAGCGCCAGACCAACCAACTGAAAGCGCGCCTCGAGCAACAACTGCCGCATTTGCACCCTTCGATCCACCTGCCTGAGCAGGACGCCCAGGGTACTTTGGCGCGTTTCGTCAGCGCCTACATCGACCAGGTTCCAGAGCTGCTGGAGGCTGCCCACGAGGTGGCCCGCGAAGCAGGCATCGAATCGCAGATCAAGCCGGTGCTGAAAATTGCCGAAGCTTATTTCATGCAGCCGCCCAGCGTGATGCAAGGGCACGTGGGCCTGGACTGCCTGCTGGATGAAGCGTACCTGGCGCATCGCCTGGTGGAAGAGGTCAACGACCTGTATATCCAGCACTTCAAGCAGCCGCTGATTCCGTTCGATACCACCATGGCCAACCTGATTGCCCATCAGCTGATCGGCGAGACGTTCGCCAACCAGCTCGATGAAGTGGTGCACCATTCGGTTGACGAAATGCTCAATGAAGCGAGCTTTGCCAAGGAATCGGTAGAGGCCTATCGCGATACCTTGTGCAGCGCCGAGACGGGCGCTGCCTGGAAACGTTGGCCATGCCTGTCGCGCCAGCTGGGTGTGGAGCTGGGCCAGCCGGCCTGAATCCAGCATTGATGCAGTCTGATCTGGCCTCTTCGCGGGGCAAGCCCGCTCCCACAAGGTGGATTGCTACCCACTGTGGGAGCGGGCTTGCCCCGCGAAGAGGCCCGCTCAGGCAACACAACAGCTGAATACTAAGCGCCCACCCCCGCCGTCGTCCGCAAGCGCCCCTCGATGCGTCGCTTCAACCGCCGCTGCTCGATTAGCAACCGCGAGCCATTGGCTGCATTGCTGCGGCTCCAGTCCTCAAGCAGTTCCAGGCACGAGTGGTCGATGTAGCTGAGGTTGCCCAACGGCACATGCAAGGTGGTCCCCGCCGGCACCGTATCCAGCACCTGGGTCAATGCCGGCACCTTGAGGAAGGTTGCTGCGCCACTCAGGCGCAATTCCATGTGCCCAGGCTTGGCCAGGCTCACCAGGTTGATCTTCAGCCGCGCCGCCTTGAACGCCAGCTTCAGCAGGGTCAAGGCAAAGCCCAGCAGCACGCCGGTCAGCAGGTCGGTGAAAATGATCGCCAAGGCGGTCGCTGCATAGGTGAACATCGGCATCCGGCCGTACCTGCCCAACCCACGAAACGCCTTGAAGTCCACCAGCTTGACGCCGGTAAACACCAGCACGCCCGCCAGGCTGGCCACCGGGATCTGCTGCAGCACGCTGCTCAACACCACGACGAACGCCAACAGCCACAGGCCGTGGAAGATCGCCGAGGCACGGGTTTGTGCGCCGGCCTGGACATTCGCCGAACTGCGCACGATCACCCCGGTCATCGGCAAGGCGCCCAGCACACCGCAGAGCATGTTGCCGATGCCCTGGGCCGACAGCTCACGGTCGAAGTCCGAGCGCTGGCCGCTGTGCATGCGGTCAACCGCGGCAGCCGACAGCAAGGTCTCGGCACTGGCGATGAAGGCCAGGGCGAATGCAGCTACCAGCAGGGTAGGGTCGGCCAGTTTCATCAGGTCATCCAGGCGGATCCAGTCGATGGCCTCGGAAAGGTCTGCCGGTACCTGCACCCGATTCACCGGCAGGGCCAGCCACATGCTGATGGCCGTCATTGCCGCCACGCCCAGCAAGGCACCGGGGATAAAGCGCAGCTTCTGTGGCCGCAAGCGCTCCCAGCCCCACATCACCGCAATGGTGCCCAGGCCAAGCGCACCGGCTTGCCAGCCCGCGCCTGCGCTTTCCATCGGCAGGGCAGCCGCCAGCGTCGAAGGAAACGCCAATAGGTTCTGCAGGCCCGAAGGCTGCGGCGATGTGTCGAACATCACATGCACCTGTGACAACACGATCAGCACGCCGATACCCGCCAGCATGCCGTACACCACTGCCGGTGCAGTGACGCGGAACCAGCAGCCCAGGCGAAAGCGCCCGGCCAACAACTGCAGCAGCCCGGCCAGCAGCAGGATCGGCCCGAGCATGGCCACGCCGTGCTGGCGCACCAGCTCGAACACCAGCACCGCCAGGCCCGCGGCCGGGCCACTGACCTGCAGCGGCGAACCCGCCAGAAAGCCCACCACCAGCCCGCCGATGATGCCGGTGATCAGGCCTTTGGCGGGCGGCATGCCCGATGCGATGGCGATGCCCATGCACAAGGGCAGGGCAACCAGAAATACCACCACCGACGCTAACAACTCTCGCGGCAAGGCCGCTTTCAACTGTGTAATGTTCACCCTGTTTCTCCATTTTCTGTTGCACGGCCATTCCTCTGGCCGTGGGCACGTTGGCCCCTGAAAGGCGCGCAGGCGCGGGCCGCCAGCGAGCATGCCGGCAGGGCAGTCAGGGATTTCAAGGCAGCCGAAGGCCGCGCCACACCCCAGAGGGTGCAGCCGGCTATCAAGGTTTTGACGGTGTCAGGGTCGCTTAGTAGCGGCCTCTCGGAGTAGCGCAGGGCACCGGCTCGCCTGCCGCCAGGGGCAGGAAGCTGTCGCTGGCAGCATCATAGGCTTCGATCTTGCTGGTCTCGATGTCGTAGACCCAACCGTGGATGTACAGCTCACCGGCCGCCAGGCGCGAGGCAACCGATGGGTGCGTGCGCAGGTGATGCAGCTGGGCGATGACGTTTTCCTTGGTCAGCACCTGCATGGTCTCGTGCTCGCTGCCGCAAGAGCAGTTGTTCTCGACCACGGTGCGTGCCACTTCAGCGTGGCGCAGCCAGGCGGAAACGGTCGGCATCTTGGTCAGCGATTGCGGGTTGAGTACCGCACGCATCGCGCCGCAGTCGGAGTGGCCGCAGACAATGATGTGGTGCACGCCCAAAGCCAGTACGGCGTATTCGATGGCGCTGGAAACGCCGCCGTTCATCTGGCCATACGGGGGCACTACGTTACCGACGTTACGGGTCACGAACAGGTCGCCGGGCGAGCTTTGGGTAATCAGCTCGGGGACGATACGCGAGTCGGCGCAGGTGATGAACATCGCGCGTGGCGTTTGCGCGGTGGCGAGCTTCTTGAACAGCTCTTGCTGCTCGGGGAAGACGTCATGATGAAAGCGCAGGAAGCCGTCGACGATGTGCTTCAGAGCGGCATCGGCGCCCTCGGCGGGTACATCCGGAGCGACCTTGGATGGGTCCTTGACGGGCATGATTCATCCTCTTGGCGGTGTGTAGGTAAGTCCATTTTACCGGTGAAAGATTCTGGCTATGCAGGGATTTAGATGACACGCACAGGCCACAAATCACAGTCTTCGTTGACTGATTGCCTACGCTAACGGGGAAAACTTAACTGAAACTTAATTCGGAGGCTCTAGAACAGGCGTTCCAGATAGATAAGGCGGGGTCTGAATAATAGCAAAAAAACATCAGTTGCCTAGTACTATTACTGTGATTATTCACTTGGATTAGTGGCACTGGGGTTGCTCCTGGACACAGCCCATGGAACACGCGCCAACACGGTCAGAACAATGCCAACTGGCCACCAGGCGGGCAGAACCTGGAGCAATCGAGCGCCTGTGCTTCACGCCCTTCGAATGCCAGTTTGCGCGCGGCCTTGGCGAAGCGCTGAGCCAGCAGCTCGGCAAAAATGCCCTCGCCACGCATCCGTTTACCAAAGCGGCTGTCATACAGCTCACCGCCGCGGCTCTGGCGAATCAGGCTCAACACATGGGCCGCACGCTGGGGGTAATGGTCCTGCAACCATTGCTCGAACAGCGGCGCCACTTCCAGCGGCAGGCGCAACATCATGTAGGCTGCGCTCTGGGCACCCGCTTCCTTGGCGGCCTCGAGCAAGCGCTCCAGTTCGCTGTCGTTGATCATCGGAATCATCGGCGAACACAAGACCCCCACCGGCACCCCCGCCTCGCGCAGCACCCGGATCGCCCGCAACCGCGCCTTGGGCGAGGCCGCCCGCGGTTCCAGCACCCGCTTCAAGTCGTCATCCAGCGTCGTCAGGCTGATCATCACCCGCGCCAGGCGCTGGCTGGCCATCTCGGCCAACAGGTCCAGATCACGCAGTACCAGCGAACCCTTGGTGACGATGGTCACCGGGTGCCGGAAGCGCAGGAGTACCTCCAGCAAGCGGCGGGTCAGCAGGTGATCACGCTCGATGGGCTGGTAGGGGTCGGTATTGGAGCCCAGGTTGATGGGCGCGCAGACGTAACCCGGCTTGCTCAGCTGTTGTTCGAGCACTTCGGCCGCGTTGGTCTTGGCGATCAGCTTGGTTTCGAAATCCAGCCCTGGGGAAAGGTCCCAATACGCGTGTGAGGGGCGGGCGTAGCAGTAGATGCAGCCATGCTCGCAACCTCGGTAGGGGTTGATGGAGCGGTCGAATGGCAGGTCAGGCGAGGTGTTGCGGCTGATGACCGTCTTTGCCGTCTCGATTCGCACCTCGATGCCTTGGCTGATCGGCACCTCCTGGTACCAGCCGTCATCCTCCACCACCGAGTGGTTGGGGGCGAAGCGGTTGTGCGGATTGTGCGCCGTACCACGGCCTTTTTGCGGTGTTGGAGGTAACATGGTGCGCCCCTGTACTGTGTTTATATACAGTACAAAGAAGCGGGCATCCATGCCAGCACCTCTGGTCAGTACAGGCTCAAATCAGGCCATGCCAGCGCAGGAAGGGTTCGTGACTCACCGCGCGGCCCAAAAATGCCTGCATACCTTCAAGCAATGGCCGGGAAGCGCCAGGCTCAAGCAACGCCATTTGCAAATCACGCCCCGTTGCCCGGTCTAGCAGGCCGCTGGCTTGAAAACGCGAGAACAGATCGAATGCGAGCACATCAGACCACAGGTAGGCGTAGTAGCCAGCGTCGTAGTAATCCAGCAGGTAATCGAATGCATGGGCCGGATGCTCGTATGCTTCCAGCGGCCAGTACCCACACTGCGCCCGGGCATCCTCCAGGCGCTGCCGCACGCGCCTGCCGTCATTCGGCGTGGCATGCAAATCCAGATCGAACAGCGCCATCGCCAAGGTCTCGGCAGTGTCCGTGACAGCCCCTTGGCGAAGGCCATCCAGGCAGGCGGCCAACTGCTGCGCGTCCAGCTGGCCAGCCTCTGCGTTCGCAGAAATGCCAGCCAGGTAGCCAGCATCCCACGCCCAGCGCTCGAACAGCTTGCCGAACACCTCGACACCATCGGCGCCAAGCGCGCTGACATTGGAAAGCACCTGATTGTTGGTGCGCACCAGCAGATGGTGCAAGGCATGCCCGAACTCATGGAACAGCTTGCGCAGCGCCATGTGGTCCAGCAAGGGCGGGGTACCATCAATGGTCGAGGGAATATCGCTGAAGACCGCCACGGTGGCCGGGTGGAAACGCCCTTCGGCATCGACCCGACGGTTACGGATGTAACGGGTTTCGACCTGGCCCGGCTGCTTGCCTGGGTATTGCACGACATCCAAGTAAAGGAAGCCAGTCAGTGCATTGTCCAGCCAGACTTCGTACGCCTGGACGCTGGCATGCCATGTCGCCAGTGACTTGCGGACCAAGACCAGGCCAAACAGCCGTTGCGCAAGCGTCAGCAACGCCTCGATCACGTTGTCCAGGGCAAAGTACGCTCGCAAGCTGTCCATGGAGAGCGCCTGCCCAGCCGGGTTTTCGAGCCGATGCAGGTAGCGCCTGTCCCATGGCTGCGCCGTGTCCAGGCCGTTCTTGTCAGCAAGCGCTTGCACGTGCACACGGTGCTTTTCCATGACCGGTTTGACGCGCGCTGCCAGGCCGTGCAGAAAGCGCAGAACCTGGGCAAGGCCGCCGGCACTTTTCGAGTGCAGGCTTAGTGACGGGTAGTCGGCATAGCCCAGCAGATGTGCCTTCTGTTCACGCGCCTGGGCCAACTGCAGCAAGAGCTGACCATTGTCATGCTGCACCTCGGCGCTGACCCCACGGCTGTGCTGGTGGCGGTAGATCTGCTCCCGAAGGCTACGGTTCGCGGCATGTTCAAGGACCGTGTTGGTCACGTATTGGTCTGCGGGTATCAACCAGCCGGCTTGCCCAACCTGCAGCGCTTGGGCTTGCAGCTCGCCCAACAACCGTGGAGCAAGGCCTTGCAATTGCCCGGCGTCGAGGATGAGCGTGCCCGGGCGCGCCATGTTCTGGGCAAACCGCCCGGCAAGCTCGCGTACCTGGGCATTGATGGCCGCAAGTTGCATGCGGCCTGGGGCATCGAGCAAGGCACCGTGCAAGGCGAAGTTGTGACGGTACCAGCGCAGGGTCGCTTGCTTGTGCGCGTCCAAATGCTTGCCAATGGCGCTGTTGGCCAGGCGCTCATACAACGCTTGCAAGGTAGGGTCGGCCATCTTCTGCTCGAAGCGCTCAAGCATGGCGCCGTACAACTCTTCAACCAGTTCGACCCATGGCGCACCCTTGTACATCAGCGGTGAAGCCGCATACAGCACCGCCAGCAGTTGTGCATCCAGGTCATCGATCGCCATGACCAGGTCATCCCAGGTCGGCATGGACTGCTGAGCCAGGAGGGCTTGGGCGATACCTTGTTGATGAGCCGATAGCGCGTAGTCGAACGCTGCACGCAGGTTATCCAGCGTCACCGCGTCGTAATCGACAGGTACGTTGCTGGGTTGCAGAAGGGGGTTGCGGGTGTCCATCGCTGTTTACCTTGCTCTGATTGGAGCAAGCGAGCATGCGCCACCAGCGGGCAGGCGCTGGCCTGACTATCTAACACCCAGGGTCGAGCTGGAACCTGCCACCCAGGCCAAGACCCGGGTGGCAAGACGGCTTCACTCAGACGGTTTCTTCAATTTGGGGTTGGGGAAGAACTGCACCGTCTGCACCTTGGCCGGCGCCGCCTTGGGCGCCAGGTGGTTGACCCGGGTACCGAGCTCCGACGGTACCGACAGGCCTTGTTCATTCAAGGTATCGGTGAAACCACAGGCCACGCACTCACGGTGCGGTACACCGTCCTCGTTCCACATCATCAACTTGTCCGGCTCGCTGCACGCCGGGCACACGGCCCCGGCGATGAAGCGTTTCTTGGTCTTGTTCACAGCTACCTCACTCATGCCGCTGCGTCCTCGCTCAGCCCGCAATGGCGCAGCAATGCATCGATGGAAGGTTCACGGCCACGGAAGTCGACGAACAGCACCATAGGCTCACGCGATCCGCCTCGGGCCAGGATCGCCTCGCGGAAGGCACGGCCAGTGTCGGCATTGAGCACGCCTTCTTCTTCGAAGCGGGAGAAGGCGTCAGCCGACAATACCTCGGCCCATTTGTAGCTGTAGTAGCCCGCCGCGTAACCGCCCGCGAAGATGTGCGCGAAGCTGTTGGGGAAGCGGTTGTACGCCGGTGGGCGCATGACCGTCACCTCGTCGCGCACGCCTTCGAGCACCTGCAGCACGCTGCGGCCATCGCCATGGGTGGCGTGCAGCTCGAAGTCGAACAGCGAGAACTCCAGCTGGCGCACCATCATCATGCCGGACTGGAAGTTCTTGGCGGCCAGCATCTTGTCCAGCAGGTCCTGGGGCAGGGCAGCGCCGCTTTCGTAATGGCCGGAGATCAGCGCCAGGCCTTCCGGCTCCCAGCACCAGTTTTCCATGAACTGGCTCGGCAGCTCGACTGCATCCCAGGCTACGCCGTTGATGCCAGACACACCCGCGTGTTCGATGCGGGTCAGCAGGTGGTGCAGGCCGTGGCCGAACTCGTGGAACAGGGTGGTGACTTCATCGTGGGTCAACAGCGCAGGCTTGCCTGGCGCGGCCGGGTTGAAGTTGCACACCAGGTTGGCCACCGGGCTCTGCAGCACGCCATCGACGGTACGGCGACGGTCGCGCGCACCGTCCATCCAGGCGCCGCCACGCTTGTTGGCGCGGGCATAGAGGTCGAAGAAGAAACGGCCGACGTGCTGGCCGTTTTCCTTGATTTCGAACAGGCGCACGTCCGGGTGCCAGCTGTCGAAGCCTTTGAGTTCGGCGATTTCGATGCCATATAGGCGCTGGACGATGCTGAACAGGCCAGACAACACCTTGTCGATCGGGAAGTAGGCACGCAGGGCTTCCTGCGACACGCTGTAGCGTTGCTCGCGCAGCTTCTCGCCGAAGTAACCGGCATCCCAGCTGGCCAGTTGCGGGCAGCCCTGCTCGGCGGCATAGGCCTTGAGCTGCTCCAGGTCCTGGGCAGCGAACGGCTTGGAACGCTTGGCCAGGTCACGCAGGAAGCTCAGCACCTGGTCGCTGGACTCGGCCATCTTGGTGGCCAGGCTCAACTCGGCGTAGTTCGGGTAGCCCAGCAGTGTGGCCAGCTCTTGGCGCAGGTCGAGGATTTCCTGCATCACCGGGCCATTGTCGAACTGGCCGGCATTGGGGCCTTGGTCCGAAGCGCGGGTGCAGTAGGCGGCATACAGCTCTTCGCGCAGGGCGCGATCGGTGGCGTAGGTCATCACCGCGTAGTAGCTGGGGAACTCCAGGGTGATCAGCCAGCCGTCGAGCGCTTTTGCCTGGGCGGCGGCGGCCATCTGCGCCTTGGCCGAGTCAGTCAAGCCGTCCAGCGCGGCTTCGTCGGTGACGTGCTTGGTCCAGGCCTGGGTGGCATCGAGCAACTGGTTGGAGAAGCGGCTGCCCAGCTCGCTGAGCTTGCTCTGCACTTCGGCGTAGCGCTGCTGCTTGTCGGCAGGCAGGTCGATGCCCGAAAGGCGGAAATCACGCAGGGCATGTTCGAGGATGGTCTTTTGCGCCACATCGAAGCCAGCCGCCTCCGGGCTGTTGGCCAGGGCCTGGTAGGCGTCGAACAGCGCACGGTTCTGGCCCAGTTCGGTAGAGTAGGCACTCAGCGCCGGCAGGCAAGACTCGTAGGCCTCGCGCAGTTCCTTGCTGTTGCACACGGCATTGAGGTGGCTGACCGGGCTCCAGGCAGCGCCCAGGCGGTCATTGAGTTCGTCCATGGCCAGCACCAGGCCTGCCCAGGAAGGGGTCTTGCCTTGCTGTTCGAGAATCTCGGCAATGGCTTTGCGGTTGTCGGCCAGGATCTCTTCGATGGCCGGCAGCACGTGTTCGGCACGGATCGCCGAGAAGGGCGGCAGATCGTAGGGCTGCAGAAGCGGGTTGTTCGCACTCACGGTTTGGATACCTTGGCAGAAGAAACACTGGACCATCTTAATTACAATCGACGCCGACCGCAGCAGGCAGCCTGCCTATCGGCACAGATGAGAGACCCTATCATGGCCATCCGAAGCTTCCAGCAACACACTCCGAAAGTTGGACCACGGGCCTTCATCGACCGCTCGGCGGTAGTGCTGGGCGATGTAGAGATTGGTGAAGACAGCTCGGTCTGGCCTTTGACTGTAGTACGCGGCGACATGCACCGCATCCGCATCGGCGCCCGCACCAGCGTGCAGGACGGTAGCGTGCTGCACATCACCCATGCCGGCCCTTTCAACCCCGACGGCTTCCCGCTGATCATCGGTGATGAGGTGACCATCGGCCACAAGGTGATGCTGCACGGCTGTACCCTGGGCAATCGCATCCTGGTCGGCATGGGCAGCACAATCATGGATGGCGCCATCGTCGAGGACGAGGTGATCATCGGCGCCGGCAGCCTGGTACCGCCCGGCAAGCGCCTGCTCAGCGGCTTCCTGTATGTTGGCAGCCCGGTGAAACAGGCCCGGCCGCTGACCGACAAGGAGCGCGCGTTCTTCCCCTACAGCGCCGGCAACTACGTCAAGCTCAAGGACCAGCACTTGGCCGAAGGCTACGACCAACCCGAATGACTTGAGTGGAACCGCTTACATGCACCAGCAGAACATCCTCTTCGACCTCGACGGCACCCTGACCGACCCACGGCTGGGCATCACCCGCTCCATCCAGTATGCGTTGGCCAAACTGGGTATCGACGAGCCGGACCTGACCCGCCTCGAACACTTCATCGGCCCGCCCTTGCTGCAGGCGTTCATGCAGTTTTACAGCTTTGACGAAGCCAAGGCGTGGGAGGCGGTGAATTTCTATCGCGAGCGCTTCCGCGTCACCGGCCTTTATGAAAACCAGGTGTTCGAAGGGGTGCCGGCGTTGCTCGAAGCCCTCACTGGCCAGGGGCGCACGCTGTATGTGGCAACGTCCAAGCCTTGGGAGTTCGCCCGCGAGATCGCCCGGCATTTCGCCTTCGATCACCACTTCAAGGTGATTTATGGCAGCGAGCTGGATGGCACCCGCACCAACAAGGTCGAGCTGATTCGCCACTTGCTGGACGAAGAAGGGCTGGACCCGGCGCAGACGCTGATGATCGGCGATCGCAAGCATGACCTGATCGGCGCCCGCAGCAATGGGCTGCAGGCGGTGGCGGTGGGGTACGGGTTTGGTAGCGAGGAAGAGTTGAAGGCCGAGACGCCAGCCTTCCATTTCGCCACCCTGGCCGAGATGCATCAGGCCTTCATCAAGGCCTGAAATGGAATGGGGCCGCGCAGCGGCCCGAAAATCTCATTGGCTAACGACAAGCCGCTCCAACGCGGCTTTGCGCGCCTCACCCGACAGCCGCCCCAGCGCCTCGACCCGCTGATAAAACCGCGCCCAATCCCCGTCAACCTTCCGGAACAGCGCCGCAAACGCCGGCACCCACTGGTCATACAGCCCAAACGGCAGCAGCTTGGCATTGTTCATCGGCCCATACATCCAAGCGTCATAACGCGTGTCCCCACCCCACTGGCCATCACGCACCTGCCGGTACTCGCGCCGCAACCGCTCGAACTCGGCCTGCTTCGCCGCCCGCTTGTGCGCATCATCCAAGGGGCCGGCGTAGATCCCCTGAAGCCGTTCGCGGCTGGCCAGCACCAGCCGAATGAACTGGTCACGCTGCCCGGCCTGATCATCCTCTATCGCTGCAAGCCCGCGTGCCGCGCGCCATTGCCGCGCGCCTTCCTGCTCGACGAAGGTGGCAAACGACTCGTTGAACGCCGTGTCGTCCTGCACATAGAAGCGCTGATGGGCCAACTCGTGGAAGATCAGCGAGGCCAGCCGTTCGTCCCCCCAGCCGGCCATCGAAGACAACAGTGGGTCGTCGAACCAGCCCAGAGTCGAGTAAGCCTCGACACCGCCCACATACACATCCATGCCTGCCTGGCGCATCAACGCCGCCGCGCCACGCGCCGCACCTTGGCGGTAGTAACCACGGTAGGCCACGCAGCCCGCGATCGGGAAACAATGCGTCACCGGCTGCAACGACAACTCCGGCGTGGCAAACACGTTCCACACCACATAAGGGCGGCCAAGGTCGGCGTAAACCCGGTAGCTGCGGTTGTCCGGCAGTTTCAGCTGCTGGCTGGCGAACACTCGGGCCTGTTCGGCATGTTGCAAGCGCGCCCGCAGTTGCGGGCTGCTGGCCGGATCTGCCATTACCTGTTCCACCGGCTGGCGCGCGCGCAACAGCTGCCATTGGCCCTGCGCCAACTGCCCGTAATAGCCAACACTGCTACAACCGTTCAGCAGAACAGCCACCAGCAGGGGAACAAAGCGGGTGAAAACGCGGTCGAGTGGCCCAGGGCCTGAGCGCTGAAAAAGAAATAGTCGAAGCATCTGGGACTGTCTGACTCGCTCACGGCCAATTCGCTCCAAGACTATCTCGCCAGGGGGGAGTTTCGCCATGCGTCCATTGTTTGCCGCCAGCACACTCATGCTGTTGTCCGCTTGCTCGACCCTGCCGGACCCCGATCCGAACCAGGCGTGGGTCGACCTCACCCCCCTGGACGAAACGTCACTGCATGCGGTGCAGGTAGACGAACGCGACTGGGCCGACACGCGCTACTTCGAGGTCGCCCCCGGCAGCCACGAATTGACGGTGCGCTACCAGTTTCCGGTCACCCCGAGCAATATAGGCCCGGTAAACGAGCCGCTGTGGCGCGATTGCCAGCTCAACCTGACCTTCAAGGACTTCAGCGCCGGGCAGCGCTACCAGTTGCAGGCGGGCAGCATTGGCTTCCGGCCTTGGGTCAAACTCTACGACCACCAGCAAAAACTGCTTGGCCAAGGCTTGCCCGCAGGCTGTCAACGCACCTGAGCCGCGCAATCGGCGCTATGCTTGTAACGTGTATATCGCAAGTGGGAGTTTTGCCATGCGCCAGCCCATGATGCTGATCGCCCTCAGTGCACTGGGGGCTTGCGCCAGCCCCTTGCCGCCCGTCGACCCCAAGCAGGCCTGGGTCGAGCTTTCTACCATCACCCCCGGCAGAGTCATCATGGCTGATCGCCTTGACGGCAAGCGCCTGGAGGATGGCCGCTACTTTCAGGTAACGCCTGGCAAGCATGAACTGGTGGTGCGTTTCGATTATGAGATTTATGGCGGCGGCATGATGTCCCAGCCAAGGGACCGTACCTGCTACCTGACCGTGCGCTATGACAATTTCAAAGCGGGCGAGCGCTATCGCCTCGAGGCCCGCGCGCCGGTGATGGAGCCGCAGGTGCTGCTGTACGACGCCAGCCGCACGGTGGTGGTTAACGAGCCAAGTAACGTGTTTTGTATTCCGTGACAGTTGGGGGCGCTTTGCGCCCCCAACCAAATTAAACCCTAGCGATCATTCTTCTGATAGATGATCTTCTTGGTACCACCCTCGCAGCTGCCTACGACCATATTCTGGTCCTTGACCTCGCTGTTGGGCACGATCTCCAGGGTGTAGGACGTCACGCCCTGTGCCTGGATCTTGGCCTCGATCTCGGTTTTCAATTCTTCGCACGGCTTCACTGCCGCCAGGGCGGACGTGGCGAGCAGCGAGGCCAGCACGGCGATTGCTACGCGGATCATGGAATGGCTCCTGAAAGGGCAGTCGTGCTGCCGTTGCTGTTTAGACTACAGCAAACCGCCCCCGTTGCGCCGCCTAGCCCACCAGTGAGGCATCCAGGCTGATGGTGGCATTGAGCACCTTCGATACCGGGCACCCGGCCTTGGCCTTGTTGGCAATCTCGAGGAACTGCGCCTCGCTGGCCCCAGGCACCTTGGCCTTCAGAATCAGGTGCACGGCGGTGATGGCGAAACCATCGGGCTGCTTGTCCAGGGTCACCTCGGCAATGGTATCGATGCGCTCTGGGGTCAGGCCCGCCTCGCCGAGCATCATCGACAGCGCCATCGAGAAGCAGCCGGCATGGGCTGCGCCGATCAGTTCTTCCGGGTTGGTCCCAGGTGAGCCTTCAAAACGGGTGTTGAAGCCGTAGGGGTTCTGCTTGAGCGCGCCGCTTTCAGTAGAAAGCAGGCCCTTGCCATCCTTCAGGCCACCTTGCCAGATCGCCGATGCTGTCTTTTTCATGATGCCTCCTGGTCGCTGCATTTACATATCTTGGGGTGACATGCTTATGGGTTCAGAGGCCGGCCGCCCACGGCAAGTTCAGATCAATCTGACCGTAAGCATTGAATCCACCGAATGTGCCCATACAGAGTTTAAAAGGCCTCTGGCCAACCACGTTCAAGGAGGCTCCGATGACGCAGCTGCGTGACCTGAAAATTTCAACCCTCGACCTGGTGCCCGTGCGCGCCGACGGCGGGCCGGCTCAGTCGCTGCATAACTCGCTGGACCTGGCCCAGCACGTGGAACGCTTCGGCTACAACCGCTTCTGGGTCGCCGAGCATCACAACATGGATGGCATTGCCAGTTCCGCGACTTCCGTGCTGATCGGCTACCTGGCGGGTGGCACCTCGAGCATCCGCGTTGGCTCCGGTGGTGTGATGCTGCCCAACCACGCACCGCTGGTGATCGCCGAGCAGTTCGGCACCTTGGCCAGCCTTTACCCCGGCCGTATCGACCTGGGCCTGGGCCGCGCCCCCGGCTCCGACCAGATGACCGCCCGCGCCCTGCGCCGCGAGCGCTCCGGCAGCGCGGACGACTTCCCCGACGATGTCGAGGAACTGTCACGCTACCTCGGCCCGCGCACCGATGATCAAAAAGTGATCGCCGTGCCTGGGCATGACACCGAGGTGCCGATGTGGCTGCTCGGTTCAAGCCTGTTCAGCGCCCAACTGGCCGGCATGCGCGGCATGCCCTACGCGTTCGCCTCGCATTTCGCGCCGCGCTTCATGCACGAGGCGATCCGCGTCTACCGCAACCACTTCAAGCCCTCCACCACGCTCGAAAAACCCTATGTGATGCTCGGCATTCCGATGGTGGTGGCCGAAACCGACGAAAAGGCCGAATACCTGGCTACTTCGGTGTACCAACGCATCCTTGCCCTGATTCGCGGGCAGAGCCTGATGCAGCGCCCGCCCGTTGAGAGCATGGAGGGGCTGTGGCTACCTCACGAACGCGACGCGGTGATGAGCTTCCTGGGCCTGGCGATGATTGGCAGCCCGCAGAAGGTACGGGCCAAGGTGGAGGTGCTGCTGGAGCAGACCGGGGCGGATGAACTGATCTTTACCTGTGACCTGTATGAGCATGCGGACCGGGTCAGGTCCTATGAGCTGCTGGCGCAGGCTTTGAAGGCCGAGTAACCCTCTTCGCGGGCAACCCCGCGAAGAGGCCGTCCCTCAACCACGCCGGTAGACAATTTCCTTGGTACCAGCTTCACAGCTGCCAACTACCTTGCCCGCCGGCTCGCCTTTCTTGACGATCTCCAGCGTGTAGCCATTTACGCCCTTGGCATCCAGCTTGGCGGCAATCTCTGCCTTGAGCTCTTCACACGGCTTGCCCGCCGCCAGCGCACCACCCGCCAACGCCATAAGGCCTGCCGCCAGAATCATTTTCTTCATCGTTCGCTTTCCTTGTACAGATGAAAATCAAAGGGGGCGCCGGCTAAGGCGCCCCCTCTGTATTACCCCATCTTGCCAACGCCAGCTACCCCGGCACTGTTTCAGCTGTTGGCAATACGGAAGCCGACTTTGAGCGTGACCTGAAAATGCTCGACCTTGTTGTCACGCAGGTGGCCCCGGGTATCGATCACTTCGAACCACTCCAGGTGCTTGATGCTCTTGGCCGCTTCGGCCAGGGCATTGTTGATCGCGTCCTCGATGCTGGTGGGCGACGACCCTACCAGTTCGATCTTCTTGTACGTGTGATGATCGGACATGTGCACTCTCCTTGGATGACAGTCTGCTTGAGCCTAGCAGCGCAGGCCTGGTTTACCTGCGAGCCGTCGCCTTGGGCAAAAGTTCGATCGCACTTTCGCAGCCCTGCGCAGTCGCAATCCTTACAGCCCACCCCCGAAGGAGATTCAACATGCATCGCAACTCGCTGCGTAAAACATCCCTGGAAAGCATGGAAGCCGAGATCGAAAGCCTTCTGAAGTCGCTGGAAAACCTCAAGCACGATGCATCGGAGGAGTCCCAGAAGTCGGTAAAGGCCATCCGCAGCAATGCCGAAAGCGCTCTCAAACATTCGCGCAGCCTGCTGAGCGACGCCTACGAGGAAGTGAAGACCCGCACCCGCCAGACCGGCATCGCCACCCGTGACTATGCCCAGGAGCACCCCATCACCACCGCCGGGGTAGCCGTTGGGGCACTGGGCCTGCTGGCGGCCTGGCTGCTGTACAAGCGCAACTAAGCGATTTGCAGCTGCAGTTCCTGGCGCAGCCATTGCGCCAGTTGCTCGGCGCGCCCATCTGCGGCGCGTCGGGGCACCCACAGCGCCAGCGCGGCACGCGTGGGTGAGAAACCCCAAGGTGCCGCCAACCTTCCAGCACGTAAATCGTCCGCCACCAGCTGTTGCGGCGCGATCGCCACACCCAGCCCGGCCACTGCGGCCTCCAGCAGGTAGTACAGGTGTTCGAATGCCTGGCCGAACTGCAAGGCCCCCGCATCCAGCCCGTGCTGCCCGGCCCAGGCCGGCCACGCCTGCGGACGAGACGTGGTATGCAGCAACGCCTCGCCCAGCAAGGCGTCGGGCGCTGCCCCGCGCAAGCGTTCGAACCCGGTAAAGTGCGGGCTTAGCACAGGCCCGATGCGCTCTTCGGCCAGCACGTGTACTTGCATGTCCGCCGGCCACGGCGGTTCGGCAAACACCAGCAAGGCATCCAGCCCCGGGCGCCTGGGGTCCAGGTCGCCTTCCCCGGCGGAGAGGTGCAGGCGCAGCTCGGGCAAGTCGGCTTTGAGCCGCCCGAGCCGAGGGATAAACCAACGCGCCAGCAGGCTGCCGGAGCACCCGAGCACGAATGGTGCCTCGCGGTTATCCCGGCTCAGCTCGGCACACACCCCCCGCAACCTGTCGAACGCCTCACCACTGGCATCGCGCAGGCGCACGCCGGCATCTGTGAGTTTGATGCCACGCCCATCCTTGACGAACAGGGCAACGCCCAAGTGTTCTTCGAGTACCTTGATCTGCCGGCTGACTGCCCCGTGCGTCACGTGCAGCGCCTCGGCAGCCTGGCTGACACTGTTCAGCCGGGCAGCGGCCTCAAAGGCCCGAAGGGCATTGAGAGGGGGAAGGTCCTGGGCCATTGTCTTGTGAGTTTTCCTGACAGGTTTGCGCAATCTTATCGGTTTTCAGACGGGCGTTGCGTGGTTAGAGTAAAGCCCATCACTCATTCAGTACGCCTTGGAGCGCCCCATGACCCAGACTCAATACCGCCCTGGCCCAGACGCCAACGGCCTGTTCGGCTCGTTCGGCGGCCGCTACGTGGCAGAAACCCTGATGCCGCTGGTGCTGGACCTGGCCCGCGAATACGAAGCGGCCAAGGCGGACCCCGCGTTTCTCGAAGAGCTGGCCTACTTCCAGCGTGACTATATCGGCCGCCCGAACCCGCTGTACTTCGCCGAGCGCCTGACCGAGCACTGCGGCGGCGCAAAAATCTTCTTCAAGCGTGAAGAGCTCAACCACACCGGCGCGCACAAGGTGAACAACTGCATCGGCCAGGTGCTGCTGGCCAAGCGCATGGGCAAAAAACGCCTGATCGCCGAAACCGGCGCCGGCATGCACGGCGTGGCCACCGCCACCGTTGCAGCCCGTTTCGGCCTGCCTTGCGTGATCTACATGGGTGCCACCGACATCGAGCGCCAGCAGGCGAACGTGTTCCGCATGCGCTTGCTGGGCGCCGAAATCGTCCCGGTCACCGCTGGCACCGGCACCCTCAAAGACGCCATGAACGAAGCCCTGCGCGACTGGGTCACCAACGTCGAAGACACCTTCTACCTGATCGGCACCGTGGCCGGCCCGCACCCGTACCCAGCCATGGTCCGCGACTTCCAGTCGATCATCGGCAAGGAAACCCGTGTCCAGCTGCAAGAGAAGGAAGGGCGCCTGCCCGACAGCCTGGTCGCCTGCGTCGGCGGCGGCTCCAACGCCATGGGCCTGTTCCACGCATTCCTTGAAGAACCAAGCGTGCAGATCATCGGCGTCGAAGCCGGCGGCCACGGCGTGCATACCGACAAGCACGCTGCCAGCCTGAACGGTGGCGTACCGGGTGTCCTGCACGGCAACCGCACCTACCTGCTGCAAGACGCTGACGGCCAGATCACCGACGCCCACTCGATTTCCGCCGGCCTGGACTACCCAGGCATCGGCCCAGAGCACGCCTACCTGCACGAAGTGAAGCGCGTCGAGTACGTCAGCATCACCGACGACGAAGCCTTGGATGCGTTCCACGCCACCTGCCGCCTGGAAGGCATCATCCCGGCCCTGGAAAGCGCCCACGCATTGGCCGAGGCGATCAAGCGCGCGCCGAACCTGCCCAAGGACCACTTGATGGTCGTGTGCCTGTCCGGGCGCGGCGACAAAGACATGCAAACCGTGATGAACCACATGGCCGCCCAGGAGAAACAGGCATGAGCCGTCTTGAACAACGCTTCGCCGAACTTGCGGCCGAAGGCCGTGCGGCACTGGTCACCTTCGTAACTGCGGGTGACCCCGGCTACGACGCCTCGCTGCAGATTCTCAAGGGCCTGCCTGCGGCTGGCGCCGACGTGATCGAACTGGGCATGCCGTTCACCGACCCGATGGCCGATGGCGTCGCCATCCAGCTGGCCACCCTGCGTGCGCTGGAAGCCGGCCAGACCTTGGCCAAGACCCTGCAGATGGTTCGCGAATTCCGCGTGGGCAACCAGGCTACGCCGATCGTACTGATGGGTTACTACAACCCGATCCACCGCTTTGGCGTGGAAAAGTTCGTGGCCGAGGCCAAGGATGCGGGCGTCGATGGCCTGATCATCGTCGACCTACCGCCTGAGCACGACGCCGAGTTAGCGACCCCGGCCCAGGCTTCGGGCATCGACTTCATCCGCCTGACCACACCGACCACCGACGACGCGCGCCTGCCGCGTGTGCTGGAGCGCAGCTCCGGGTTTGTCTATTACGTGTCGGTGGCGGGTGTAACCGGTGCAGGGTCTGCGACAACCCAGCACGTGAGCGAGGCGATTGCCCGCCTGCGTCGGCATACCGCCCTGCCGATCAGCGTAGGGTTTGGCATTCGCACGCCAGAGCAGGCGGCGGCGATTGCGCGCCTGGCCGATGGTGTGGTGGTGGGCTCGGCACTGGTCGACAAGATCGCCCAGGCCAAAGATGCGGATCAGGCTGTTAACGATGTATTGAGCTTGTGCTCGGCGCTGGCTGAAGGTGTGCGCGGCGCTCGACGCTGATTGGCGTTGCCTTCTTTGCGGGGCAAGCCCGCTCCCACAGGTTCACTGCAATCTGTCAGAAAGCACTCGACCTGTGGGAGCGGGCTCGCCCCGCGAATGGGCCGCATGGCGGCCCCCATCTAGCCACCAAAAATCGACAGCTTCAAAGGCCGCACAGCCCCCATCCAGATCGCATGATCACGGTGATCGGCCAGCTCATCCCCGGTCAGCGGGTGCAGAAACACCACCAACCCCTTGCGATACAACGCCAGCCACGGCAACACCACCCCCACCACCTCCGGCCCGAACGCCAACTGGCAGCTCCAGTCCGGGTGCGGCCCCACCGGTTGCTGGTGCATGCGCCCCATGGTCACGGGGAACAGCCGCGCCGCCTCTTCGCACAATGCCCGCGCGTGCTCGATGGTCGATGCGTCGTAGTACACGTGGGCGTGATAGCCCTTGATCCTCTGCACGATAACTCCTGATTGCGGTCCAACCATCACCACCGCAAAGGAGGTGATGCAGTGAAAAATGCCGAAACCCCCGTGTTCAAGCTGGTGCTGTTCGGGGCCGAGTCTAGCCTTGGCAGTGCGCTGATCGCCGAGCTGCTGGCGCGCCAGCATGAGGTTACCGCCGTGGTCGACGACCTCAACCGCCATGCGCCACGCCCTGGCCTGCATTTCAAGATAGGCGGGCTGGGCGATGCCGACCAGGCAGAGCAGGGCGCTGCGGGGGGCTCGGCGGTGGTTGCGCTGGTGTCAGCGCTGGCACCCGCTGACCTGCCCGCGCAATGGCGGATGAGCGAGGCGCTGATCGCTGGGCTTGCGCGTACGACTATACGCCGGCTGTTGCTGGTGGGCGATTTCGATGTGCTGGACAGGCCAGGCCATTACACCGATGAACAGCGCGAGGGTGTGGACCATGTGGTCGATGCGCTACAGCGCAGTGCGCTGCACTGGACGCTGATCAATGCGCCGCAGCAGTTGGCAGATTTGGAGAACGTTGCGGCGGGGATGGTGGATATGCTCGACCTGGATTTGCATCGGGGCGAGCATTTGAACTTCGTATCCTGAGGCCTCTTCGCGGGTCAAGCCCGCTCCCACGGAGATTGGTGTGCAGTATCTGTGGGAGCGGGCTTGCCCCGCGAAGAGCCCCTCAAGCATTGCGCTCATCTTCCAGCCAACCCACAAACCGCTCGATCAACGCCCCGCGCCGCTTGCGTGGCGGCAACACCACGTAATACCCCCGCGCCGAACGCAAACTGCCCTCCAGTGGCCGACACAGCAGGCCCTGCTCCACCAGCCCATCGACCAGGTGCCCCCAGCCAATCGCCACCCCTTGGCCGGCAATCGCCGCCTGGATCAACAGGGTGTAGTTATCGAAACGCAGCTGCCCCGGCGGTGGCGGGCTGTCCACGCCAAACCCACGAAACACCCCCGCCCAGTCGAACCAGCGGCTGGCTTGTTCGCCGCGCAGGTGAAGCAAGGGCAAACGCTGCAAAGCCACGGCTGACAAGGGTTTGCCATGAGTCAGCCGGGGGCTGCAGACCGGAAATACCTCTTCATCGAACAACCACCGGCTCTCGCCCTGATGAAAACGCCCATCGCCAAACAGCACGGCCACATCAATGTCCGGCCGCAACATCGCCTGGCTGCGCTCACCCGTCACCAAGCTGACATCCACCTGTGGATAAGCCTCGTGAAAACGTTGCAGCCTGGGCATCAGCCAGAACGCAGCGAAGGCAAAGTCGGTGGCCACTTGCAGCACCTCACGCTGGCCCCGGCCACTGGCCAGGGCAAGGCCGTCGTCCATGGCCTGCAGCCCTTGGTGCACCTGCTCGAACAGCACCTGGCCGGCATCGGTCAGCGCGATACCCCGGTAGATCCGGTCGAACAGCCGGGTACCCAGCTGAGCCTCCAGGCGCTTCACCTGCTGGCTCACCGCCGGCTGCGTGGTGCCCAGCTCCAGCGCGGCGGCAGTAAAACCACGCAAGCGTGCCGCAGCCTCGAACACGCGCAGGGTATCGAGCGACAGCTCGGCAAGGCGCTCAAACATAAGCTCAGCTAATCCCAGTCATTGCCCGCCATGGGCTTTACCCATGTTATCCACAGTCGCATCTTGATAGGCAAGCGGTTCGCATAACCTTCAACGATGGAAGCCAACCATGACGCGCCCGAATATCCTGTTCATCATGGCCGACCAGATGGCCGCGCCCCTGCTGCCGATCTACGCCCCTTCGCCCCTCCAGATGCCACACCTCGCCCGCCTCGCCGCACAGGCGGTGGTGTTCGACTCGGCCTACTGCAACAGCCCGCTCTGCGCCCCCTCGCGCTTCACCCTGGTCAGCGGCCAGTTGCCCAGCCGCATCGGCGCCTACGACAACGCCGCCGACTTCCCTGCCGATGTGCCAACCTACGCCCACTACCTGCGTCGTCTGGGCTACCGCACCGCGTTGTCCGGCAAGATGCACTTCTGCGGCCCGGACCAGTTGCATGGCTATGAAGAACGGCTCACCAGCGATATCTACCCGGCCGACTACGGCTGGGCGGTGAACTGGGATGCACCCGACGAGCGCCCGAGCTGGTACCACAACATGTCTTCAGTACTGCAGGCCGGCCCCTGCGTGCGCACCAACCAACTGGATTTCGACGAAGAGGTGGTGTTCAAGGCCCGCCAGTACCTCTACGACCATGTGCGCGAAAACGATGGCCGGCCGTTCTGCCTGACCGTGTCCATGACCCACCCCCACGACCCCTACACCATCCCCAAGCGCTACTGGGACCGCTACGAGGGTGTGGATATCCCCATGCCCCGCGCCGAGTTCGCCCAGCACGAGCAGGACCCGCATTCGCAACGCCTGCTCAAGGTCTACGACCTGTGGGACAAGCCGCTGCCTGTGGACAAGATCCGCGATGCCCGGCGTGCCTACTTCGGCGCCTGCAGCTACATCGACGACAACATTGGCCAATTGCTGCAAACCCTTGAGCAATGCGGCCTGGCAGAGGACACGGTGATCGTGTTCTCCGGCGACCACGGCGACATGCTTGGCGAACGCGGCCTCTGGTACAAGATGCACTGGTTCGAAATGTCGGCGCGGGTGCCACTGCTGATTCACGCGCCCAAACGCTTTGCAGCGGCACGGGTTAGCGCCTCGGTCTCGACCTGCGACCTGCTGCCCACCTTGGTCGAACTGGCCGGCGGCACTGTGGACAACTCGCTGCACCTGGACGGACGCTCGCTGCTTGGCCACCTGAAAGGGCAGGGCGGCCACGACGAAGTGATCGGTGAATACATGGCCGAGGGCACGGTCGGCCCGCTGATGATGATCCGCCGCGGCCCGTACAAGTTCGTGTACAGCGAAGACGACCCATGGCTACTCTATGACCTGAGCCGCGACCCGTACGAGCGGGAGAACCTCACCGGCAGCCCGGACCATCAGGTGCTGCTGCAGGCATTTGTCGATGAAGCCCGGCAACGTTGGGACATCCCCACCCTGCGCCAGCAGGTGCTGGCCAGCCAGCGCCGCCGCCGCCTGGTGGCCGAGGCCCTGGCCATCGGCAAGCTGAAGAGCTGGGACCACCAACCGCTGGTGGACGCCAGCCAACAGTACATGCGCAACCACATCGATCTCGACGACCTCGAGCGCAAGGCCCGTTATCCACAGCCCGCACCTAGGGATTGAGAAGAGAGTCCGCCATGCAAAAGTTCTCTACCGCCGTGCTCGCCCTGGCCTTGAGCCTGGGCGCTGCCTCGACGCACGCCGAAGACGCGCAATGCAACACCGTGAAGCTGGCCGACCCCGGCTGGAGCGACATCGCCACCACCAACGCCATCACCCGCCTGCTGCTGGAAAGCCTCGGCTACCAGGTGAAGATCGACAGCCTGGCCGTGCCGATCATCTACGGTGGCCTCAAGGATGGGCGAGTCGATGCCTTCCTTGGCAACTGGATGCCGGCGCACCAGGGGTTTCATGACAAGTTCGTCGCCACCGGTGATGTGCAGCAGCTGGCCCGCAACCTCGAAGGCACCGAGTTCACCCTCGCGGTGCCCGACTATGTGTGGAATGCCGGGGTGAAGGATTTCGCCGACCTGCAAACGCATGCCGACCAGTTCGACAAGAAGCTCTACGGAATCGGCTCGGGAGCCCCGGCTAACCTGTCGCTCAAGGAGATCATCGACAAGAATGCGTTCAACCTCGGCCAGTGGAAGCTGGTGGAGTCGAGTGAACAGGCGATGCTCGCGCAGGTGGACCGCGCCGTGAAGAAACAGCAGTTCATCACCTTTCTCGGCTGGACACCACACCCGATGAACGTGAAGCTGAAGATGCACTACCTCACGGGCGGCGAGCAGTGGTTTGGCAGCAAGGGCGAGGTCTATACCCTGACTCGCAAAGGTTATGCACAGGCATGCCCGAATACCGCGAAGCTGCTGGGTAACCTGAGATTTACCCTGGACATGGAAAACAGCATCATGGCCGAAGCTGTGGATAAGAAAGTCAGCTTCGATGAGGCTTCCAAGGCGTGGGTCAAGGCGCATCCCGAGGTTCTGGAAGCGTGGCTGGCCGGGGTAACCAGCAAGGCCGGTGGCGATGCGAAAGAGGCCGTCAAAGCCAAATTGTAATTCAGACAACCACACTCACCCGCTCCGACAGGGCGGGTACAACCCGGGGATTTGAATAAGTCATGCACCGTCTTCACCGCCTGCTGCCCTTCCTCACCTGGCTGCCCCGCCAATCGGGCCGCAGTCTGCGTCAGGACCTGCTGGTGGGCCTGAGCGGTGCCATCCTTGCCTTGCCACAATCCATCGCCTACGCCCTGATTGCCGGCCTGCCTGCCGAATACGGCCTGTTCGCCGCCATCGTCCCGGTGCTCATCGCCTGCCTGTGGGGCTCTTCCTGGCACCTGATCTGCGGCCCGACTGCCGCCATTTCCATTGTCCTGTATGCCAGTGTCAGCCCCTTGGCGGTGCCAGGCAGTGCCGACTACGTCACGCTGGTTCTGCTGCTGACCTTCATTGCTGGCATCTTCCAGCTTTTGCTCGGCCTGCTACGGTTCGGCGCGCTGGTCAATTTCGTCTCCCACTCGGTGGTGCTCGGCTTCACCTTGGGCGCCGCCATCGTCATCGCCCTCGGGCAGTTACCCAACCTGCTGGGCATGGACCTGCCGAGCCAGGCCACGGCCTTGAAAACAGTCCAGGACCTGGCCAGCCACGCCGGTGAGGTTGACCTGCCATCGCTGATGCTGGGCCTGGCCACGGTGCTCATCGGCGTGGGCTTCAAGCTCTGGCGGCCGCGCTGGCCAAGCTTGTTGATCAGCCTGATCCTGGTCAGCCTGCTGGCCTGGTTGCTGCCTGGCTTCTTTGGCCACGTGCCGAGGGTGCCGGCCTTCACCGGCCAGTTACCGCCCTTGAGCCCGCTACCGTTGCTGGACCTTGAGCTGATGCTGCGGCTGCTGCCGACCGCAGTGGCCGTGGGTATGCTCGGCCTGGTCACCAGCCTGTCGATCGCCAGGTCGCTGTCTTCGCGCTCCGAACAGCTGATCGACGCCGACCAGGAGATCCGCGCCCAAGGCCTGTCGAACATCGTCGGTGCGTGGTTCTCCGGCTACCTTTCGTCAGGCTCTTTCACCCGCTCGGGCCTGAGCTACGACGCAGGTGCCAGGTCGCCTATGGCGGGGGTGTTCTCGGCGCTGTGGGTCGCGGTGTTTGCCGTCGCAGGCGCGGGGCTGATCGCCCATCTGCCGATCCCGGCCATGGCGGGCAGCATTCTGCTGATCTGTTGGGGGTTGGTGGATCACCGGGGTATTCGCGCGCTGTTCCGGGTCAGCCGCTCGGAATTCCTGGTCATGGCCCTGACCGCCGCCGCGACCTTGCTGCTGGAACTGCAGACGGCGATCTACGCCGGGGTGCTGGCTTCGCTGTTCTTCTACCTCAAGCGCACTTCACGGCCACGGGTGCAGCAGAGCCGGGAAGGGCAGGCCGATGTGCTGCGGGTGGGCGGGTCGATCTTCTTCGGCGCGGCGCATTACCTGCAGGTGCGCCTGCAACGCTGCCAGGGGCCGCATGTGGTGATCGATGCACGGCAGGTGAATTTTATCGATTATTCGGGTGTGGATATGTTGCACAGGGAGGCGAGGCGGTTGCGGCGAGCGGGGGGCAGTTTGACCTTGCAGCGGGCGCGGCCGCAGGTGGTCGAGGAATTGCAGAAGCTGGAAGGGGTGAAGTTGTGTCCGATCAGGTTTGAAGAGTGAGGTTGGGTTGAGATCTTGGGGCTGCTTTGCAGCCCATCGCAGGCAAGCCAGCTCCTACAGGAATATCACAAGGCCCGAGGTCGGCGCTGTACTTGTAGGCGCTGGCTTGCCTGCGATGGGCCGCGAAGCGGCCCGAAGGCGTCAACCCCGAGCAAGCTGCCGGCGCAGTTCAGCCAACACCGGCGCCGTATCCGGCCTCACGCCACGCCAGATAAAGAACGCTTCCGCCGCCTGTTCAGCCAGCATCCCCAGCCCGTCCAGCACCTTGGCCGCCCCCAAGTCGGTGGCCCATTGGCAAAACGGCGTAGGCTCCTTGCCATACATCATGTCATAGCAAACCGTACGCCCCGCCTCGACCAGGCTTGCGGCAATCGGCGGCATCTCGCCCGCCAGGCTTGCCGAGGTGGCGTTGATGATCACGTCCACCGGTTCCTGCAGCCAGGCAAACCCACTGGCCACCACCGGCCCGAGCTCATCGAACTCGTGGGCCAGCAGCTCGGCCTTTTCCACCGTGCGGTTGGCAATCACCAGCGACTCGGGGCCGTGCGCCAGGATCGGCTCCAGCACGCCACGCACCGCGCCACCCGCGCCAAGGATGAGAATCCGCTTGCCCGCCAGCTGCACGCCGGCATTCACCGTCAGGTCGCGTACCAGGCCGGCACCGTCGGTGTTGTCACCCTGCAGCGTGCCGTCAGCCAGCTTGCTCAGGGTATTCACCGCCCCCGCCCGCTGGGCACGTGGGGTCAGGCTGTCGCACAGGCGGTAGGCTTCTTCCTTGAACGGCACGGTGACGTTGCCGCCTCTGCCTTGTTTGAAGAAGCCGTAGGCACAATCGCTGAACTCGTCCAGCGGCGCCAACAGGGTGGCGTACTCCAGGTCCTGGCCGGTCTGTTCGGCGAACAGGCGGTGAATCAGCGGCGACTTGCTGTGGCCGATGGGGTTACCGAAAACGACGTACTGGTCCATGGTGGGTTCCTCGGTTATCCACAGGCTTACTGGGCGAGCCAGTCGCGATCTTGCAGGTAGTACTCGGTCAGGCGCGCTTCTTCGCTACCGGGCGCGGCCTTCCAGTCGTAGCCCCAGCGTACCTGCGGTGGCAGCGACATGAGGATCGACTCGGTACGCCCACCCGATTGCAGGCCGAACAAGGTGCCCCGGTCATAGACCAGGTTGAACTCCACGTAGCGGCCGCGGCGGTACTCCTGGAACTCACGCTGCTCGGCGGTGTAGGGCGTGTCCTTGCGGCGCTGGACGATCGGCAGGTAGGCCTCGACGTAGGCGTCGCCGATGGCGCGGATGAACGCAAAGCAGGTGTCGAAGTCCCACTCGTTCAGGTCATCGAAGAACAGCCCGCCGATGCCACGCGGTTCGCCACGGTGCTTGAGGTGGAAATAGCGGTCGCACCAGGCTTTGTAGCGCGGATAAACGTCGGCGCCAAACGGCGCACAGGCCTGCTCGGCCACGCGGTGCCAGTGGATGCAGTCTTCTTCATTGCCATAGTACGGGGTCAGGTCGAAGCCGCCGCCGAACCACCACACGGCCTCTTCACCCTCTTTTTCGGCGATGAAGAACCGCACATTGGCGTGAGAGGTGGGCACGTGCGGGTTGTGCGGGTGGATCACCAGCGACACGCCCAGGGCCTCGAAGCCACGGCCAGCCAGTTCCGGGCGGTGGGCACTGGCCGAAGGCGGCAGGCCGGTACCGAACACGTGAGAGAAGTTGACCCCGCCTTTTTCGATCAACTTGCCGTCACCGATCACCCGCGTACGGCCCCCGCCACCGGCTTCGCGCGTCCAGGCGTCCTCGACGAAGCGGGCGCCGCCGTCCTCGGTTTCGAGGGCGGAGCAGATGCGGTCTTGCAGGTCGAGCAGGTAGGCTTTCACGGCCTCGGTGCGGCTGGTCATCGGGTCACCTGGAGCGGGCAGAGAAGAATTCGCCGCGTAGCATACCACCGGCGGCCGACGCGCCGCAGTTGACGGCGATCAAGCAAAGGCGTCCGATAGAGGGCTGTTACCAATCCCGACAACAGGAGTGCGAGATGGCCAAGCGTATCCAGTTCAGCCAGCATGGCGGCCCGGAAGTTCTGCAGCTTGTAGAGTTCGAACCCGCCCCGCCCGGGCCACAGCAGGTCCGCGTGCGTAACCATGCGATCGGCCTGAACTTCATCGATACCTATTTCCGCAATGGCCTGTACGCGCCGCCTGCACTGCCGTCAGGCCTGGGCACCGAGGGTGCAGGCGTGGTCGAGGCGGTGGGCGAGGGCGTTACCCGCCTGAAAGTGGGTGACCGCGTAGCCTATGGCGGCGGGCCGCTGGGTGCCTACAGCGAGGTGCATACGCTGCCGGAGGCCAACCTGGTCAAGCTGCCGGACAACATCAGTTTCGAGCAGGCGGCGGCGGTGATGCTCAAGGGGCTGACCGTGCAATACCTGCTCAAGCAGACCTATGCCGTGGAGCCGGGCGACGTGATCCTGTTCCATGCCGCTGCGGGTGGCGTGGGTTCCCTGGCTTGCCAGTGGGCCAACGCGCTCGGGGCCAAGCTGATCGGTACCGTCAGCTCTGCCGAGAAAGCCGAGCGGGCCAAGGCGCTGGGGGCATGGGCAACCATCGACTACAGCCGTGAAGACGTGGCCAAGCGGGTGCTGGAGCTGACCGACGGCAAGAAATGCCCGGTGGTGTATGACGGTGTGGGTGCCGACACCTGGCTGACCTCGCTCGATTGCCTGCAACCGCGCGGGTTGATGGTGAGCTTTGGCAATGCCTCCGGCGCGGTGAGCGGGGTGAACCTGGGGATCCTGGCGCAGAAGGGTTCGCTGTATGTCACCCGGCCGACCTTGGCCAGTTATGCCAACAATGCCGAGAACACCCAGGCCATGGCCGATGACCTGTTTGCGGTGATCGCGAGTGGCAAGGTGGTTGTGGATATCCAGCAACGGTATCCGTTGGGTGAGGCGGCCAAGGCGCAGGCGGAGTTGTCGGCGCGGCGGACTGTGGGGTCGACTGTCTTGTTGCCTTGATTGACAGAAGGCCGCGTTGAGGCGACCAAGTGCCTGCCTTGGTTTTTGTGGTGTTGCGGATATCGAGCGCCGCCCGCGCGGCGCTTCGCGGGGCAAGCCCGCTCCCACATCTGTTTCGGGCCAATTACTTCTGTGTCAGGTGGGTTACAGCCTTGGTGCATGGCTGCAAATCGAGGAACCGCAGTTGCGTAACCCTCGATATCAAATGGAACCAACAAGGCGGGCAGCGGTGACTTCCCAGAAGGGACTGGCCCGAAACAAATGTGGGAGCGGGCTTGCCCCGCGAACCAGGGCGAAGCCCGGGCTATACACACTGGCCGCCTGGGCTGGCCTCTTCGCGGGGCAAGCCCGCTCCCACAAGGAGGTGTATTGGCGCTTGGCAATTTAGCCCGGACGAACGACTTCGCCAGTCGCCAGGTTGCGAATCACACTCGGGTTCTTCCGCCCGCCCAGCGCCCCGCCCAGTACCAGATCCAACTGCCCATGGAAGTACTGCTCCACCCGCAACCGGGTTTTCGCCGCCGGGCGCCCGCCGGGGTTGCACGAGGTGGAAATCAACGGCCCAACCAATGCACACAACTCACGCACCTGCGGGTGGTCGCTGACCCGCAGTGCCACCGTGTCGTGCTCACCTGTCACCCACTCGGGCAACAGGTCCTGGTGCGGCACCAGCCAGGTATTAGGGCCAGGCCAGGTGCTGCCCATGCGGTCGATCCAGTCCTCGGGGAAATCCTCGAACAGGAAGTCGAACTGGCGGATGTTGTCGGCGACCAGGATCAGGCCTTTATCCACAGGCCGCGACTTGAGCGCCAGCAGGCGGTATACCGCGTCCTCGTTCCACGGGTCGCAGCCCAGGCCCCAGACCGCTTCGGTCGGGTAGGCAATCACCGCGCCCGCCCGGATCTCACGTGCGGCTTGTTGCACACGAAAACTGCTCACCATTTCTCTCTCTCCGCCTATGAACCTTGCTTGCGCGCAGTGTACTTAGCCCGCACGGGCAAACCAACGCCCGGCTTCATTGCTGACCTGGCCTTGCAGCTCCAGTTCGGTCAGTTGCGCCAGCACGTCGGCCAGCGGCTGCTCGCTGCACCGGGCCAGGCTTTCGGTAGTCTGTGGCGCAGCATGCAGCAGAGCAAGCAGGGGGTGGACATATTCGTCCACTATCGCAGGGGGCAGGTTCTGCCAGCCTCGCAGGCTTTCCAGAATCTGCTCCACGCTTTCCACCAGTAGCGCGCCATCACGGATCAACTGGTGACAGCCTTTGGCCCCTGGGTGGTGGATCGAACCGGGGATGGCGTAAACCTCACGGCCCTGCTCGGCCGCCAGCCGCGCGGTTATCAACGAACCACTGGCCAGGCTCGCCTCCACCACCAGCACGCCCAGCGACAAACCGCTGATGATGCGATTGCGCCGTGGAAAATTGCCCGGCAGCGGCCCGGCATCCAGCGGGTACTCGGAAACCAGTGCGCTACCGCTGTCGATGATCGCCTGGGCAAGCTCGCGGTGGCGCTGTGGATAAAGTTTTTGCAAGCCCGTGCCGAGCACACCGATCGTCCCACCGCCAGCCTGCAGAGCAGCCCGATGAGCGGCACCGTCGATGCCCAACGCCAGCCCACTGGTAATGGTGAAACCGGCCTGCGACAGGTAACGGGAAAATGCCCTGGCGGTGTCGAGCGCGGGGGGTGAAGCACGCCTGCTGCCCACAATTGCCAGCTGTGGCCGCTCAAGCAAAGCAGGGTCACCGGCGACGAAAAGCAACGGCGGTGGATCGTCGATTTCACCCAGCAACGCTGGGTAGCCAAGGCTGTCCCACATCAGCAAATGCTGGCCGGGATGCTCTAGCCAGGCCATCGCAGCCAGTGCGCCGTCGCGTACTTCGGCGCTGCGCCGCGCGTCGATGGTGGCCTGCGCCATGCCCAGCGCTCGCCAGGCGCCGGCCGGCGCACTCAGCGCTGAAGCGGCGCTTCCGAAGGCTTGCAGCAAGGTGTGAAAACGACGCAGCCCGGTCTCGGGAAGGCGGTGCAGGCGTAATCGCGCTTCCAGTTCGGCAGGCGGGCAAAGCGACGAGTGGGGGATCGGCATCGAGATCATCCTTGATCGAAACAGGGCCATTTACGTGGCACAACCTGTGGATAAGTTTGTGGGTAACACTTTGAAAAGCTGTCCATTAATCGGACGCTATCAAGCCCATAGACACCCTAGACGAGCTTGCCAGGTGCCGAAATCGCCGATTACCTTTATTATGTGTGTTCAGTTTTCAACCGAACGCACAGTGACTGCCCGACCTTATGGCCATCTTGAACATTCTCGAATTCCCGGACCCGCGCCTGCGCACCATCGCCAAACCGGTGACGGTGTTCGACGACGCCCTGAGCCAGCTGATCGACGACATGTTTGAAACCATGTACGAGGCGCCTGGCATCGGCCTGGCGGCGACCCAGGTCAACGTCCACAAACAGCTTGTGGTGATGGACCTGAGCGAAGACCGCAGCGAGCCACGGGTTTTCATCAACCCGGTGGTCGAAGAGCTGACCCACGACATGGGCCAATACCAGGAAGGCTGCCTGTCGGTGCCTGGCTTCTACGAGAACGTCGACCGCCCTCTGCGGGTGCGCGTCAAAGCCCTGGACCGCGACGGCAAGCCCTTTGAGCTCGAAGCCGAAGGCCTGCTGGCCGTGTGCGTGCAGCACGAGTTCGATCACCTCAACGGCAAGCTGTTCGTCGACTACCTGTCCACGCTCAAACGCGACCGAATCAAGAAGAAGCTGGAAAAGCAGCACCGCCAGAACGCCTGATCCCCACCTTCCAGAAGGCTTGCTCCGGCAAGCCTTCTTCTTTTTTGCAGCGAGAACTCCATGCGCATCGTCTTCGCAGGCACTCCAGAGTTTGCCGCCGAACACCTCAAGGCACTGCTCGACAGCCCCTATGAGATCGTGGCCGTCTACACCCAGCCAGACCGCCCCGCCGGCCGTGGCCAGAAGCTCATGCCGAGCGCGGTCAAGGCCCTGGCCGTGGCCCACGACATCCCGGTGCTGCAACCGCCGACCCTGCGCAACGCCGATGCCCAGGCAGAACTCGCCGCGCTCAAGCCCGACCTGATGGTGGTGGTCGCCTACGGCCTGATCCTGCCCCAGGCCGTGCTGGATATTCCCCGCCTGGGCTGCATCAACAGCCACGCCTCGCTGCTGCCACGCTGGCGCGGTGCTGCGCCGATCCAGCGCGCCGTGCAAGCCGGTGACGCCGAGAGCGGCGTAACCGTGATGCGCATGGAAGCCGGCCTGGACACCGGGCCGATGCTGCTCAAGGTGGTCACCCCGATCAGCGCCGAAGACACCGGCGGCACCCTGCACGATCGCCTCGCCGAAATGGGCCCACCGGCCGTCCTACAGGCCATCGCTGGCCTCGCCGCCGGCACGCTGCAAGGTGAAGTCCAGGACGACACCCTGGCCACCTATGCACACAAGCTGAACAAAGACGAAGCGCGCATCGACTGGAGCCGCCCGGCCGTGGAGCTGGAGCGCCTGATCCGTGCCTTCAACCCGTGGCCGGTGTGCCATAGCACCCTGGACGGCGAAAGCGTGAAGGTGCTGGCGGCCAGGTTGTCCACAGGCAAGGGCGCCCCCGGCGAGATCCTGTCTGCCAGCAAAGATGGCCTGGAGGTCGCTTGTGGTGATCAAGCCTTGAGCCTGACCCGCCTGCAACTGCCCGGCGGCAAGGCGCTGAACTTCAGCGACCTGTTCAACAGCCGCCGCGAGAAGTTCGCCAACGGCAAGGTGCTCGGCCAATGAACCCACGCCTGGCTGCCGCCCGTGCCCTTGCCGCTGTGCTCAGCGGCAAGGCCTCGCTGAACAGTTCGTTGCCGGCGCAACTGGACAAGGTCGATGAACGCGACCGTGGCCTGACCCAGGACCTGGCGTTCGGCACCGCCCGCTGGCAGCCGCGCCTCGACCTGTTGGCCGCGCAGTTGCTGCAAAAGCCGTTCAAGGCCGCCGATGCCGATGTGCAGGCACTGCTGCTGGTCGGCTTGTACCAGCTGTTCTACACGCGCATTCCGGCACACGCCGCCATCGGCGAGACCGTTGGCTGCGCCGACAAGCTGAAAAAACCGTGGGCCAAGGCCCTGCTCAATGCCGTGCTGCGCCGCGCCCAGCGTGAAGGCGAAGCGCTGCTCGCCAGCATGGAGCGCGACCCGGTGGTACGCACTGCCCACCCTCGGTGGCTGCAGAAAGCGCTGAAAGCCTTCTGGCCAGAGCAATGGGAAGCCATCTGCGCCGCCAACAACGCCCACCCGCCGATGATCCTGCGGGTCAACCGCCGCCACCACAGCCGCGATGCCTACCTGGCCTTGCTGGCAGAGGCCGGCGTCGGCGCCAGCGCCTGCCAGTTCAGCCGCGACGGTATCGTGCTGAATGAGCCCTGTGATGTGCGCAGCCTGCCGGGCTTCGCCGAAGGCTGGGTGAGCGTGCAGGACGAGGCCGCGCAATTGTCTGCCGACCTGCTCGAACTGGCCCCCGGCCAACGCGTGCTCGACGCCTGCTGCGCCCCGGGCGGCAAGACCTGCCACTTGCTCGAAGCCGAGGCCGGCCTTGCACACCTGGTGGCCATCGACCTGGAGGCCAAACGCCTGACCCGCGTGCGCGAGAACCTCGAGCGCCTGCAACTGGACGCCGAACTGATCGCCTGTGATGCCCGCGACACCGCCAGCTGGTGGGACGGCAAACCTTTCCAGCGCATCCTGCTCGACGCCCCGTGCTCGGCCACCGGCGTGATCCGCCGCCACCCGGACATCAAGCTGACCCGCCAGGCCGACGACATTCCGGCCCTGGCCACGCTGCAAGGCGAGCTGCTCGATGCCCTGTGGCCAACCCTGGAAGTAGGCGGCATGCTGCTCTACGCCACCTGCTCGAGCCTGCCGACCGAAAACACCGAGGTGATCGAGGCGTTCCTCGCCCGCACCCCGGGCGCCCGTGAGCTGGACCTGGCCACCGAGGCCGGCTTGCGCCAGCCCCACGGCCGCCAGTTGCTGGCCCAGGAAGGCGGCCACGACGGTTTCTATTATGCCAAGCTGATCAAGATCGCCGCTTCACGCGGATAAGCACAACGGTTCAGGGAGTAGCGGATGAAGATCATCATCCTCGGCGCAGGGCAGGTGGGCGGTACGCTGGCAGAGCACCTGGCCAGCGAGGCCAACGACATCACCGTGGTCGACACCGACGGCGAGCGCCTGCGCGACCTCGGCGACCGCCTGGACATCCGCACGGTGCAGGGCCGCGGCTCGCTGCCGACGGTGCTGCGCCAGGCCGGCGCCGACGACGCCGACATGCTGGTGGCGGTGACCAACAGCGACGAGACCAACATGGTGGCCTGCCAGGTCGCCTATTCGCTGTTCCATACGCCGACCAAGATCGCCCGGGTACGCGAATCAGCCTACCTCACCCGCGAAGAGCTGTTCCACAACGACCACATCCCGGTGGACGTGCTGATCAGCCCCGAGCAGGTGGTGACCAACTACATCAAGCGCCTGATCGAGCACCCGGGCTCCTTGCAGGTGATCGACTTCGCCGAAGGCAAGGCGCAACTGGTGGCGGTCAAGGCGTACTACGGCGGCCCACTGGTGGGCCAGCAGCTGCGCCAGATCCGCGCGCACATGCCCAATGTGGACACCCGCGTGGCGGCAATCTTCCGCCGTGACCGGCCGATCACCCCACGCGGTGACACCGTGATCGAGGCCGATGACGAAGTGTTCTTCATCGCCGCGAAAAAAGACATTCGCGCGGTGATGGGCGAGCTGCGGCGCATCGACGAGACCAACAAGCGTGTGGTGATCGCCGGTGGCGGGCAGATCGGCGAGCGCCTGGCCGAGGCCATCGAAAGCCGCTACCAGGTGAAGATCATCGAGATGAACCCGGCCCGCTGCCGCCACCTCTCCGACACCCTGGAAAGCACCGTGGTGCTACAGGGCAGTGCGTCAGACAAAGACCTGATGCTCGAAGAGAACATCGCCGACGCCGACATATTCCTGGCCCTGACCAACGACGACGAGGCCAACATCATGTCGTCGCTGCTGGCCAAGCGCCTGGGTGCGCGCAAGGTGATGACCATCATCAACAACCCGGCCTACGTGGACCTGGTGCAGGGCGGTGAAATCGACATCGCCATCAGCCCGCAGTTGGCCACCATCGGCACCTTGCTGGCGCACGTGCGGCGTGGCGACATCGTCAGCGTGCACTCCCTGCGCCGCGGCGCGGCCGAGGCCATCGAGGCCGTGGCGCACGGCGATTCGAAATCGAGCAAGGTGGTGGGCAAGGCCATTGAAGACATCGCCCTGCCACCGGGTACCACGATCGGCGCGATCATCCGCGACGAAGAGGTGATGATTGCCCACGACGACACGATGATCGCGTCGGGTGACCACGTGATTCTGTTCGTTGTGGATAAAAAACACATTCGGGATGTGGAGAAGCTGTTCCACGTCGGCTTGAGTTTCTTCTAGGAGAAGTGGGCATGCGCGAGTCGCTGGAGAAAATGCTGGCCAAGGGTGTGGATAACCCACTGCTGAGATTTGGCCTGGGCAAAGCCTGGCTGGATGAGGGCAACGGGGCTGAGGCGGCGGTGCACCTGGCACGGTGCGTGGAGCAGGACCCTAAGTATTCGGCGGCGTGGAAGCTGCTGGGCAAGGCGTATCAGTTGCAGGGTGATTTGGCGGCGGCGCGCAAGGCCTGGGAGGACGGGATCGTGGCGGCGCAGGCCCATGGGGATAAGCAGGCCGAGAAAGAGATGGCGGTGTTCCTCAAGAAGCTGAATAAAGTCTGAAATTGCCGGGGCTGCTTTGCAGCCCATTCGCGGGGCCAGCCCGCTCCCACAAGGTACAGAGTGACCCTCAGGCTGCGCAGGACTTGTGGGAGCGGGCTGGCCCCGCGAATGGGGCGCAAAGCGCCCCCAAAAAATCTCAATACCAGCGCGGCTCACCGGCCGGGCGCTTCTTGAAGCGCTTCATGCTCCACATGTACTGGCTCGGGTACTCGCGCACATACCGTTCGACCACCTTGCTCATGGCCGCCGCCGATTCGGTCACATCCGTGCTGTACATCGCTTCAGGCGCCGCTTCCAGAATCACCCGGAACCCAGAGCCATCCGGCAGCCGCAGCGCATGCAGGAACACCCCTACCGCCTTGCCACCGGCCAGCATGTTCGGCACGAACTTGCTGGTCAGCGCTTGGGTACCGAGAAACGGCACGAACACCCCGGCCGATTCCGCCGGCTCCGGGTCGGCTGGGATGCCCACTTGCCCACCGCGGCGCACTTCCTTGATCACACTGAGGATGCCTTCCTTGGTCGAAGGCGCGACGCGGTTACCCATCTGCACCCGCTGCTCACGCAGCAGGTCATCCACGGCCTTCAGTTTCGGCGGGCGGTAGAAGATGATCGGTTTGCACTGGTTGCAGTAGAAGTGGTTCAACACTTCCCAGTTACCCAGGTGGCTGGTGATGCCGACCACGCCCTTGCCCGAGGCAAGGGCCTGCTCCAGCACTTCCAGGCCTTGCACTTCCTTGACCAGCTCCAGCGAACGCTGCGGTGGCCAGATCCAGGCGCACGCACTCTCGACGAAGGACTTGCCGATATCTCTGAGCGCATGGCCAACCAGCTGCTCACGCGCGACCGGGTCCATCTCGGGGAAACACTTGGCCAGGTTGATACGCACCACGTTGCGCGACCCGTTCGGGACCTTCCACATCAGCCAGCCGATACCGGCGCCGACGCGCTGTACCGCGCCCCAGGGCAACTTGGCGAACAGTCGAAGCACCCCGACCATCAGGGCGCCCTTGAACTTTTCCACAGGCGAATTCCTTATTTCAGCAAGGCGCGCATTGTACCCCTTCAGCGCGCCAAGGCGGCGTAGCGATCACAATCGGTGGTGTGGTCCATGACCATGCCGGTGGCCTGCATGAAGGCGTAGCAGATGGTCGGGCCAACAAAGGTGAAGCCAGCTTTTTGCAAGGCCTTGCTCATCGCCTTGGCTTCGTCGGTGACCGCCGGCACGTCGCTGCGGCCCACGAAATGATTGACCTTGGGCTTGCCGCCGACAAACGACCAGAGCCACTCGGCGGGGTTATCCACAGCCAGCCAGGCCTGGGCGTTGCGCCGGGCGGCCTTGAGCTTGAGGCGGTTGCGGATGATGCCGGCGTCGAGCATCAGCGCTTCGATGCGTTCATCGCTCATCTGCGACAACTTCAACGGATCGAAGCCGTGCAGCACCTCGCGATAGCGCTCGCGTTTACGCAAAACCGTGATCCATGACAGCCCAGCCTGGAACCCTTCGAGCAAAAGCATCTCGAACAGCAACGCCGGATCACGCTGCGGTGTTCCCCATTCCTGGTCGTGGTAGGCCTGGTACAACGGATCGTCGGTACACCAAAAGCAGCGTGGCATAA
>Ga0213828_1000461_pt1 | contig 39202 bp, 41 predicted proteins | sample MC6MC0897MG_FD_180664 | JGI IMG/M metagenome (GOLD analysis project Ga0213828, IMG submission 180664) | Enriched soil aggregate microbial communities from Iowa State University, Ames, United States - MC6-MC0897-MG | ecosystem: Environmental > Terrestrial > Soil > Unclassified | place: USA: Iowa...
ACAAGGAGTCAATTAACTTATATCAATTATTGTGAATATGTAGTGTTAGTGTCTCTTTTCAACAAATAACAAAATTAGTGTTGCCAATGGACCTAATACAAGAGAAAGTAAAAACCAATTTAACCCCGTTCTGTTCTTCCCTTGTGCAAGTGCAGCATTTATCAACGCCAATGTACCCCAACCTACAACATATTGGTTATCCATTATCTGTCCCCCTATTTCATTAACCAGACTGCACCGTTAATGTACATTTCTTCACAAATTTCCATAACATATCCAAATAACATCTAGCATAAAAGGTGTCAATACCGTTATTTTTGACTATCGTTAGCTATATCATTAAACACACACATTCAGAGGAAAGAAAATGACTTCGAATGGAGAAATCCAAATGCCATCTTGATGTTAGTATGTTCCCTGATTCAATACTTTAACTAGTGGAAAATCTAAGGACTTGTCTAAAATACCTCTCATTTGTTCAAAGAAGCTTTTGTTGATTTCAGCTCCCATTTTGTGTACGTATATACCAGTAAGTTAAGAAATCTCAGCTCCTGTGCGATCTTGTAAAATTAAATTACATGCTTTCCAAATAGTTTTCATCAGATAAGCCTTAAGAACACCACATTCTAGTGCGTTTAGTTATTACTTACCTTCTAAAGCCTTATAGATAGTGTGAATTGTTTTTTCAGAAATTACTTTAGTTCTTGAGACATAACTATTGCCAGTATCTGCTGATAACAGAGTTTGGAACAAATTTAACAGTACACCACCTGCGTGAGTATGTGCACCATCTACTGCAAAACTTGTAATCTCCTCTACTGATGCAAATATACGAAATCCTTGTGAATCAGCGTAACCTCCAATAATCGTATCATCATTAGGACGACGTGTGATTTTATTGTATGTTATTTCTGGGCCTTCATAAATTGGATACATAAATTCTTTTCTCTCCTCTTGGTCTTCTATAGTTTTTGGCTGTTGTGTAATTAGATTCATAGTTTGTAAATCTAAGTATTGTGTATTATTCAAACCAACATTTAGGTTTTTAACTTTACGATCACCCCAACGCATCAGTTTAATAATACCTTCTGCCCATACACTAGCACTAAATGTTTTTGCACTTAGCCCCAAATAATTTGAAGCTATGATATGCAAATCGGATTGATGAATATCATCTTTATCTATAATTAATCCTATATTATCTTTATAGGGGCTAACTTCAGGGTATTTAACGATGTAGTTAAAGTTTCCTGTGTGATAGAAGTTACTATATAGTACATCGTATAACAACTGTTCAAGATATTCGCTCAATCGAAGAGGTAGCACACCAGTATTATAATCCTGCTCAGACTTAGCAGCGATCTCTGCTGCTGACGAATTAATCATAATTTCTTTATTAAACTTAGTTATGTGATATTTAATAAAGTCAACAAGATTTTCATAATAAGCACGCTCATTATCATAAATCTTAACAGTGTCATTATCTGGATTACCGATAACATGGTCTAAAGGTAATATTTTAAAAGCACTACGTAGTTGACGGAGTTCAATAGGTGGTATCTTTATGTTGTATGTATCCGTCAACATTGAAATTGTTCGATTAATATGATCCAAACGAATAGCTGACGTGCTTGAAGTTAAGATAGCTACAATTTGTTTCATGCGATATAAGAGGTTTGGGTATGGACTGTATGTACCTTGGAACGGAGTATCAGCATAAGGTTCTCCTATAATATGGGAAACAATTATTTCTGCATCTGGCAACCTAACACCTAATTCATCAGTATTCGTATTCTGATTCAAAGTTTTATTTGGATGTTTGTAAGAAACATCATCCACCATTATACGTCTTCTTAAAGTGACCGCTGCCTGCCAATCTCCATATACATAAGCTAGCAACCCTTCTGACACTGGCGAAGTTCTTTGCGTGACTAATTCTAAAGGCACATTAACAAGGATATCAATGTCTTCCTGTGTAAATGAAATATTTAATTTAGTTAAACGCTCAGCTAAACCTTTACTTGCAAGATCCTTCTTATCTGAGTTGTTAATCATGTTTTCAAACCACCTAAGAAGGTTGTGACTATTCTTCGTGTCTGTTCTAAATTTAGTTAATATATAAGGTAAAACTAAACCTGTTGCCTCATGATATCTTAACCTTACCCCCTCAGTACCGCCTATTAGTTCTAGAGTTTCTAGTGTTAATTCACTAGCCTTAAATTTTGTTTCTGAATCATAAATTAAAAATCTACCATCGTAATACCTCATATTTTGTTACCTCCTCCTGTATACTAAAGGTTTCCATTTACAACGATAAATACTAATGATTATTCTCGCTTTTATGCCACCTTTAATATATCCCATGACAGGTGGCGTTTGTTGATGATCATATAGCAATAGGCCACAATCTCGTTGCTACATACATCCTTGTTTCCCTGTATTAAATGTACGTAATATCCTACATTCCTTTGAGTTACATTACCTCTTGAACAACTTCATAAGATCGCTAGCTGCGGTCTATTCCCCCTTGTTTGCCAAACATATTGCGAAATACTTTAATGGTGTGCTGATGTTCAGCCTATTCAGCAATTCTACAAGCTTCTTCAGGAATATGCTTATAAAAACAACCATCTTCAGCGAAAATATCATACGAATGATAGTCGTGCTCAAACGAACCGCCAAAGTCCGCTATTTTAACTTTTCCAACCATTTCATGGCCATTGAATGTGAATCGAACTTTTTCACCCAAATTAAATTTCATTGGAGGCAAATTTCCTAACATAATATGTCTTGTTGCAGCCTCCTTCTCCAATTGTCTACGTGTTGCTTCCAGTACTTTTAGTGTGTCATTAACTGACATACAACCAGCTCCTTTAATTCATGTAATTTACAAATTTTTTCCTTTGCACTATTTTGGGGATTACTATTGCTGGATTATATATAGTTTTTTGAATCAAATAACTTGTTTTTTTCTAAAGAGCAATACAACAGGAATTGCTCTATTGATTTAAAATATGGGGATTAAAATGTGCTTAATATTTAGGTCATCTCCCCCCATTTTGAACAAAGATTTATCAAAAGAAGAGCTATTTATAATACCCATATAGTGAATTTTCTAATAAGGATTAAATACTTAAATGATACTTACGGTCGTTATTTAAAATAAGGAATCAAAAAACAAATCTTTTAATAGAAGACTCTCCTGTGTGCATATTCTTTAAAATATATTGACCTTGCGTAACTTCTTCTTCTCCTAAGACAATGACAAATGGGATATTCTCACGATTTGCTTTATCCATTGCTTTTCTTATTTTTTTCCCACTAAGCTCGACTTCTACACGATGCTCCTTACGCAAAACCTTCGCTAATACAAGAGACTCAGCTATTGTATTTATGGGAATAATATAAATATCAATTGGGGCTTGCTGATTCTTTTGTTTACCTAACATCATAGCTGTAAATATAACATCTAACCCAAATGAAATACCTACTGTCGCAAACTTTTCTGTTCCCCCTAATAAACCACCAATTGCATTGTCATAGCGCCCCCCACTACCAATACTTGATTTTATTCGACCATCACGTACGAAGATTTCATAAATCGTGCCAGTATAAATTTCTAGCCCGCGTGCCAGTAGTGGATTAAATAGACAACTTTCCGTAATGCCAAGCATATTTAAGTAACGTTCTAGTTCTAACACTTCAGCTAATCCCTCTTGAATTAAAGGCTCCTCATATTGTACGAAATAAGCAAGTGTATTTTTTCTATTGTCTTGTAAAAAATGTTCGATACTTTTTATTGCTGATTCTTCCAGACCTAATTCTTTTAATTCCGCTAAAACAGCGGCATTTCCCACTTTTTCAATTTTATCAAGTATCAGAATAACTTGGCTTTGGAAATTAGCATCCACTTCGAAAATTCCAAGTAAGCCAACTAATAACTTACGATTGTTATATTGAATAACAATATCTTGCTCTAACTTTTCAAATGCATCTATTGCCATCATCATCAATTCTGCTTCTGCTGCTTGTGAATCAACCCCTACGATATCTACATCGCATTGTGTAAACTCACGAAATCTCCCAGCTTTAATCGGACCATCTCGAAACACTTTGCCAATTTCATAACGTTTAAATGGCATTGGTAATGTAGGGTTCATTGCAATTACCTTTGCAAAAGGAATTGTTAAATCATAACGTAGCGACAGGTCACGTTCTCCTCTATCTGATAACAGATACATCTCTTGTAAGATCTCAGCACCTCCTGCATATTTAGAGGCCATTAAGCTTGTATAGTTTAAAATTGGTGTTTCGAGTGGTTTACACCCGTATGCTATAAATGTGTCTTCTAACGTGCGACGTATATTACGACGTATACACTCTTGCTCTGGTAAATAATCTTGTGTTCCTCTAACATTTTTATAATCCATTTTCTTCATCATCTACACTCCTTTGTTTTTAAGAAAATAAAAAAACCGTACATACATAAGCTCCAACTTCGGCTTAGTTATAATACGATTTCATGAGAAATAGTCTTCCTATTCAATATTAAAAAATTAATAAAGATAGCAAGACTAATGAATATGATGATGTTTAGTTGCTGATGTTAGACGATTTAAACTCGGCATATAATCCCTCCTTTCAATTTATTGGTAACTTTAAACCAAAGTAATATATTTGTCAATTCATTATTTTCTAACAATATTTCTTTAGTTGAATAACTTTTTTCTATCTCTTCTTGCCATTTGTATTATCAGCCTTCTTTAGTGATTCCTGTCGGATTCATCATTTCTCCCACTATCCTCCTCAATTAGACAGAAAGGTACTTGGTATTGTTAAACACATACATCCAATCATACCTAGTCTTCTATGCGATTCGTGTTCCTCCAACAGTTTTTGCCGCCAGCTTCCTTTAGACTCCGCGTCGCCACGGACACCCTTGCTCTTGGCTACAACTACTTCTGTCTTCAGAGTCCGTAACTTACATCCTATTTTCATACACTGCTTGCGCACATAAAAAGGATGCCTTTTGCCAGGCACCCTTTAACTTTAAGCATTATGAGGTTACTTCCTGTAATTCAATGTTTTCTATCTTACTTGTCTTTGTGACATAATGGATTTTTACATAGACCCCAAATTCCTTGTCACTTTGTTTGAGCCATAGCTTAAATTTTTCGATTGTTTTATCCCCTTGAGTTTCTCTTCCCTCATGCAAATAATCCACTATCTTAGCTTGTGGATATTTAATCCTCACCTCTTTTATTGCTACTATACTCCACTTAGCATAGGCTGGAGCCTCCTGTTGGGCAAAAACAGCCGTTGGAATATGTAATGGTGAAGTAAGTAATACAAGAAGAGTACCCGCTATTAAACCAAATTTTTTCAATTTAATATCCCCTTTTGATGTATAAACTGTTGTACAAAGCAAAAAATAAGTGCTCCAAAAGCAAAGCATACTTTAGGAGCATTTTTTGATTATTATTGTTTCGGTTGCTGAGGGTTATTATGAATTACCTGATTAAACTCTGCTGAATATTCTTCCCGATCATTTTTTTTATGGACATCTTCTTTCTTTTTCTTTTTAAAGCTTGTTTTATTTTTCTTTGCCATTTTTAATCCCTCCAAGTTTAGTTATTTCTTTTTATTGGATTGCTGATTTTTATCGTGGTTTGTTTTATTATCTTTATTTTTAGCCTTTGCATCAAATTCAGCCGAAAATTCTTCATTCAGGTTGTCGTTCGGGTTATTGTTATTACTATTACTTCTATCGAGGTCTTTGCTTTTGTAGGTACCGAAAGGATTATGTGTTCTAACATTCATCGTCTTTTTACTGTTTTTATTATTTCTATTGCCCACAGATATTCACCTCCTACCTGTAATGTGCTCAGGAATAAAGGATTTATGCTTTGGTGAAAACTTCAATGGTAGAGGATTTATGTATAAAAAAATGTACATTACCAATCTTCTTTAGTAATGTACATTCTTTTTGCCCTTTTAGACAATTGTATATTCAGATATATTTAGTAACGCTCCAACTGCCCCAGAAAAACCGTGGTCATTTATAAAAACGGGTATATGTTTTTTTGTACGTGTATAATTGGCAATTACGCGAGCCAGATGATCGTTATTGCTTAAGGTAGAGCCAATATAAACAATATGTTGTGCATTTTTCTCCTCAGCATATTGTATACTAAGTGTTGTAATCACCTCTCCTACAAGGCCTTGGACAGTAGCAATAATATCTTCTGCTGGATGATTGACAAACTCAGTAATACCGACCTTCCCAAAATTACTAGCTGTTAGATGTCCATCAATTGGTGTATCCATCCCTTGATAGATGTCTTTAACTAGTAAATCAATAGACTCCCGATTACCATGTGAACTCATTTCTCTTATTTCATTATAATCTGTAATACCCGTTGTAAGCGCTGACAATCCAATTAAAGTTCCGCCGCCAATACCTGTTCCACCAACACGAATATGCGTATTGCCTTCCATATAATGAATTGAAGTCCCAGTACCAATATTCGTGATCATACTACGCTCGAAGAAATAGCCTTCTTTATGTAGCAAAAATCGAACACCTTTCAATGTAGCTTCAAATTCTACTATATAATGAATCGATTTCATTGCCTTTATGACTTCCAGTAATTGCTCTGTACGCCCTCCCGTAACACCAATATCCTCAATATCTGGATGTTTAATAATCCAATCCTTTACAGCCAACAAATCATTCGACGGAAAAGTTGTTAAAACAAGCTCATTGTGCTTATCTAAATAAGCAACTTTTGTCAATGTGCCGCCTGCATCAATACCTATAGCCTTTGGCATACCATTCTCCTTTAACTTTATTCAGTACAATCTCTATTTAAACGGTGAGATATATACTAGATTTTGCTTTTATTCAGGATGCGTTTAAATGCCTGCTGAATAAAGTTCATGCCCCCACGTTGTCATTGGATTTTGCAAGGAGTTATTGTGTCAAAATCCTGACGTATCTTCTATTAATATCACCAGCAAAATTACAGTTACCATTTTTGTCCCATGTAATTGTTTATTTGCCCTTTCTAAACTTTAACGCTGTTGAAATGATTGTGCAATAACTTAGCAAACTTTCATGAAAAAAACACGAAAAATATCAAAATACTTCTATTTTTCACCTTTATTGCGAAAGCATTTTTATTACTTTATCATTTTTCTATTAAAAGAACAAAAAAAGTGAAAATGTATGAATAAACACACATTTCCACTTTCTTTTTTTCAAATATTATTAACGAGCTGAATACCCGCCATCAATCACTAGTTCAGCACCTGTAATATAAGATGCCTCATCTGATGCAAGGAACAAAATAGCGTTAGCAACTTCTTCCGGTTGCCCAAGTCTACCCATTGGTGTAGCTTGTACAAGCATATCCATCGCTTCCTTTGCTTCAGATAATTTAGCTGTCATTGGTGTTTCGATTACACCAGGGAAAACAGTGTTTATGCGGATGTTAAAAGCTCCTAATTCAGCGGCTGCTGCACGAGCAATTGCACGTAGTGATCCTTTAGATGCTGTATAAGCATTCATGCCCGCACCAATAATTGCTGTGTAGGAAGATGTATTAACAATAGAACCTTTTCCTGCTACTTTCATATAGTTTGAAGCATGTTTAATACCTAAGAATGGACCAAAAGCATTGATATTATGCATAATTGTCCAGTCTGCTTGCGAAATTTGATCAGGACCCTTTTCAGATGAAATACCAGCATTATTAATTAAAATATCAATACGTCCGTATTTATTGATGACTGCTTTCGTTACCTCTGCCCAGTTTTCATCTGAAGAAACGTCTAATTTCATTCCCTCTACATGCTCTAGCTCAGAAATTTTTGCTAGGTTTTCTTCGTTAATATCAGCAGCAATAACGGTAGCTCCTTCTTCCGCAAACAATTTTGCCATTGCAGCACCCATGCCTGATGCGCCACCTGTAATAATTGCAATTTTGTTATCTAAACGTCCCATAAATAAAACTCCCTCAATGTCATATTTTGTAGTGCATAAGTCCAGCCATTATTTTGATGAAATAATGTATAGAACTAAATAGTTTACTATTAAACTTTATCATCTTTTTTAAGCGTTTTCAAAGAATATGACTAGAAAATTAAACAATCTGTTTTATCTTTCCTCACATTTGCGATACGATATACTATAGATGTACGACCATGTGAACGGAGGAATAGTAGTGAAAGATCAAAAAACACTTTATAAAGAAGCGATGCAGGTTTTAAAGGAAACTAGCCGCACTTTTTATATACCGATTACTTTTTTAAAAAACGATTTGAAAATGTCAGTGGCTGCTGCCTATTTAGCTATGCGTGCTATTGATGAAATTGAAGACCATGAAAGGCTTTCAAATGATGTAAAATTTGATTTACTGACTGCAACGAGTGAATTATTAAAGGAAACATTTGATGCTGAAGCATATGAAACATTATTAGCACCATATGCTGATGAGCTACCTGAAGTATCTCTTCGCTTGGCAGACTGGCTTACTTTCTGTCCTGAAGGCTCACGAAAAATTGTCCAAGCATCAACGAGTGAGATGTCTTTTGGGATGGCCAAATGGGCAAAAGCAAACTGGCAAGTACACACTCGTGAGGATTTAGATGATTATACATACTATGTTGCAGGGCTTGTTGGCACAATGTTGTCTGAGCTTTGGGCGTGGGGTGCAGATATTCAAACAGATCGCGATTTAGCGATTGGCTATGGACGAGGTCTTCAGGCTGTGAATATTTTACGTAATCAGCACGAGGATATGGATGAGCGTGGCGTAAGCTTTGTTCCGGATGGCTGGACACGAGAGGATTTATTTGCATACGCAGAGGAAAACCTTGCGAAAGCTGATCTTTATATGAAGGATATCAATAAACGGACAGTCCTTTTATTTTGCCGTTTGCCACTAGCACTTGCTCATAAAACTTTGAAGGCGATGAAGGATGGCCGTGAAAAAATGACACGAGTAGAAGTCGAAAAAACGGTAGAAGAGGTACAGGCTGAATAATGAACTGAAAACAATGAACCCGAGTATGAGAATATTTTCTTACTCGGGTTTTATTGCTTATAAGGTACCCAGTAGATTAACTATTAATTCATAACTAAAATATACAGATAGCAACGTTAACAACATAAATACTACTTTTTCAACTTTACTGCCTGTTCTGGTGGTTAGTGGGAAACGGACAGAAATGGATACTGGAAAAAACAATTTAACACCCTTTTTTGTCCACATATCCAGAAAAATATGACTTGCCATTCCTAATAAAATTCCTATCGAAATCGCTTTAAAAGGAACTAAAGTATGTAGCACCATCACCATTAAAATTAAAAAAAGTAAGCTATGTGTAAAGGAACGATGTCCAAACAACTTATTAACCATTTTTGAAATGATGGGAAACTTTCTCCCGATCTTGCTGCCGCTATGGCATATATCTGGAAGTAATGCACCGATTATACCTGCCCCTACTAAAAGAAGTGGATTATCATTCGAAATTTGCGCAAAGGCTAGACTAGCAGTAATGCCCCCAACAATATGAGTATTCCCTTGCATAGGACTTCCCCTCTCATGTCTATTATGATTGATCCTCCTTAATTTAACACACCTTCCCCTAAAAGGGAACATATATTCCGAACATACACTCCCTTTTTATTTCTAGCTGAGGTAAACTGTAAAAACTACGATAATTACACTTAATTTTCAGAATCATTTCAGGAATTTATTGTATATATAGGATGATTTTCGATAAAAATAAGGACTGGAGGTTATTTATGAAATCAATCAGAGGTATTACACTTATTATACTTATTATGGGAGCCAGTTCTTTACTTTGGTTTTTTGCTACACCCGTAGAGCCGCTCCATTCTTTGGATAAGCTTAGTCACATGATTGGAGGCTTGGCAATTACCGGTTTCTTTGTTGTTTTTTTATTATCAACTAGAATGAAAATGTTAGATCGGTGGTTTCATGGTCTAGAAAATGTCTATCGCTACCATAAATATATAGCTATTATTTCACTGGCATTGGTGATTTTACATGGACAGTTGCAGGAAAGGGTTCCAGATATGAATAAAAGGTTTGAAACTTCTCTTAGTGAATTTTCAAAAGAACTGGGGGAGCTTGGACAATATGGCTTTATCGCCCTTATTTTAATCGCCTTGCTTGCAAAATTTCTAAAATATGAACACTGGCGAGTTATTCATCGATTCATGCTTATTCCCTATACATTCGGAATATATCATGCATATTTTTCTAGCAAATATGACTTACTACAACCTACACCTTTAGGCATTTTTACTGCCATTACGACAACTATAGGATTTATGTCGTCATTATATATGCTAACGATGTATCAGGATATGTTTTTTAAATACACAGGTAAAATTACAGGCATTCAACAAATGGGCAAGAATGCAATTGAGCTCGAGATAACGCTTGATAAAAAAATTCCCTATCAATACGGGCAATTTGTTTTTATAAAATTTTTTCAAGATGGACTAGAAAAGGCGCCACATCCTTTTTCAATTTCTGGCGGAGGTGGTAAAAAAATTTCCGTTACCATAAAGGTACTTGGAGATTTTACACAGCAAGTTTATCACTCTATAAAAATAAATACACCTGTTGCACTTAATGGGCCGTACGGGCAATTAAATTTTGAAAAAGGGCCACAATCACAAATTTGGATTGCAGGCGGCATCGGAATTACTCCTTTTTTATCCTATTTGCAAGCCAAGCCCATTAATCGTCCTATCGAATTATTTTACACATACCGAGGTGAGGACAATGCTATCTATAAAGACTTTTTACAAGGGTATGCATCGACTAACCCGCATTTTAAAGTAAATTTTATTGATACTATCCAAATGGACAGGCTGTCATTTGAAAGTTATCATGTACCAGCAAATACCAAAGTTTATCTATGTGGTCCTGAAAAAATGGTCCGGCATTTCACTAAGCAATTGAAATCCCATAATAACGATATCACAATAGATTTTGAAGCATTTAAATTTAGATAATACTCACTATTTTCAGGGTACAAAGTGATATATAAAACAAGCTATATAGCCTTATATATCAAGGCTTAGTTGACATTTAAATTATAAAGCATTGCGTAGTGTAAAGCATAATAAAGATTAAACATAGCAAAAAACAGCTACTCACTCTGAACTGTGATAGCTGTTTTTCTTTTGCCCAAAATAATATAGATACTCATAAAGAATCGATTCCCGCATGCATTATAAACACTGGAAGGCAATCAAAGCGGCTCCTTGTCGTAAGACGGATGTTAAAAATGCGGAATGGAGCGCCAAGTTACTTCATCACGGATTACTCAAAGCTAGCTTCATTCCAGATCGCACCTAATATGAATTGCGAGAATTAGTTCGGTATCAGCAGTAGCCATTCCCGCAAAGGAAACTGCGTTGATAATACCTGCATTGAACCGTTTTTCTCACACTTCAAAAAATCGCTCAACCGTCTGGCACCAATAGAATATCGACACCAGATGGCTACCTAGTCTTTTTTAAAACTGTCTACACAAGGGTGCGTCCTGGTCATTTGTCATTTTTTGTTTAAATAAGGACTTCTATAACTGTAATTTCATACTTACTGTTCTTAAACTAAATCCCATTTTTTCATATAGCTTGATTGCATTATTCCCTACGTAAGCACTAAGTCTGGCTTCAGAATATCCTTCTTGTCTCAATTGTTCAATGGCAACATTCATTAATTCTTTGGAAATACCTCTACCTCTAAAGGTTTCTTTTACAAATAGCTCATAAATAAACCCGTTTAATTGTTCCGTAAATTGGTCTTTATTTTCCCCAATCAAAATCCATCCCATTAACTCATTATTGTCTGTTGCTATCAAATAATAGCACCCTTTTTTTAGAAGAGGTTCTATAAGGTTTAAAACTTTTTCTTTAGTTGCTCTTACTCCGCCCAGTGTACCATCAAATAAAGCTTGTGGTGAAAGTGATATAATTTCTTCTAATTCTAAGTTGTTCGGCTTTCTAATTTCCATTTATAATACATCCCTTCTCAATCTCATATTTAGCTTTATTACAAATTTATCTATCTATCATTATAATACCATTTAACATGCCTTTATTTATACAAGCCACTGTGATCCAAACGATTGCTATATGCCTAGAACACAATCTGTAGTAAGTTCTTTGTTTACTAGAATTGTCTTCTCCTATTACTTGGTAAGGAAATCACTATAATTTCAAATAATATTCGAAAAGGCTATCGTCCAAATAATTGGACGACGACCTTTTCAATTACTATATAGTAAATTTACCTGTTTCCTCTTGAAGATCCTGTGCCAGATGCGCTAATTGCTCAGAAGCTATGGCCATTTCATTCATCGTAGAAGCTTGCTCCTCTGAAATTGCTGACACATTTAATGTTTGATCATTTGTCGCCATTGCTTGCTGACTAATCTCTTGAACCTTCGAAGTCATGTCATGTAGCTTTTCAAAGGCATTTGATGTATTGGTACTCGTCTTTTCAATCGTTTGTTTTAAGTCTTCAATCGCACTACTGATTGTATCAAAGGTGCTTCCAGCCTGTTGTACAGAATCAATGCCATGGTGAGCAATTTTACGACTTTGTTCCATCATCGAAACAGCCTCATTGACTTGCTCTTGAATTGTCCGAACAACAGTGGCAATGTCTTGTGATGCAAGGCTTGTTTGAGTTGCCAATGCCTTGACTTCTCCTGCAACCACTGCAAAGCCTTTTCTCGCTTCTCCTGCACGTGCTGCTTCAATCGATGCATTTAAGGACAATAAATTTGTTTGATCTGTTATGGATGAAATCAGTTCGCTCATCTTTTCGATTTGGACGGATTGATTTTTTAAGCTACTTATCAAATTTGCACTATTTTCCACCTGTGTATGCAACTCAGCAATTTCATTCACGAAGGTACGAATTTGCTTGGAGCCTCCACTTGCCATCTGAGAGGTTGCTGCAGATTGCTGAACAGCATTGGCTAAGGCCTTGACAGCAAAATGCATATCCTCACCTAAAACAGATGTGACTGAAGCTAGTTGGTCGCTAACTGTCTGTTGCTTGCTCGTATTCTCTGCTACATGCTGCATAGAGACGGCTACCTCTGTGACGGATTTATTAACCTCTTGGACACTAGCTGTCAGTTCTTCAGCAGTGGAAGCAACTGTGTCTGTTTCAGCTACGATTTGCTTCATCATTGTTCCCAATGCATCTACTGAATCATTATAATACTGTGCCATCTCACCAAATTCATCTCTTGTACTAATCGACATTCTTTGAGTCAGATCGCCTGTAGCTAGATTGCCTAAATGGCCATTTATTGTATGCACTTCCTGACGAATATAGCGTGCAATTAAATAAATAATTACGGATATTACACAGATAAGAATAATACTAATAATAATTTGTTGATATAGCATTGCTTGTACTTCACTATATAGCTCAGTTGTCGGAACGATTAACATAAGCTTCCAAGGCATTCCTTGTATTTGTTTATATTGTAATGTGTATTCTTTACCATCAACTTCTGTTTGAATTAGTTTTTTATCTCCAGCAAATTGATCGATAGGGATTTTTAAGTAATCCTGTACCGTTTCTTGATTTACCTTTTTCACATCTGGATGTGTTAAAAATGTTCCCTTATCATCAATTATAAATGCATAACCACTTTCTCGTATTTTCACCTCCGAAACAATGGATTGGATAGATTCAAGAACATAATCACCTGTGATAACACCAATTGGGGTTTGCCCCTGTAGAACTTGGATACCAAAAGTAATAAACATCTCTCCTAAAGCTTCATCAAAAAAAGGCTCTGTATGTACAATGTCACTGGATTGTAAGCTATTTTTGTACCATTCCTGCTGATGGAAGGCATAGGCTGGATCTTGATAAACCTCTGTATAGACAATATTTTCTCCATCTTTATAGGCATATGGTCCAAAGAATTCTCCATTAGCAGCATCCTTTTCTAGCCAGAGCCCCATTCCATAAGTTTCTTTATTTAATGGCAGTAATTGCTCAGCAAAACGTGTAAATTGTTCTCTTGACATGCTATTATCTGCAGTTTCTATCGCAGATTTAGCACTATAGATAAGCTGATTATGTGCATGTAATTTATTTTCAACAGAATTAGACACATCGTCAGCTAATAATGACATCTCATGTTCAATCGAGTTTCCAAGTTCGTTGGAGGCTTTTAAATAACTTATGAAGGACATGCCACCTAGAAATATAGTGATAATGGGAATAAGTATACCAATTTTCGCGAAAAGTCTTAGATTACCCAGTAGTTTTTTCATTTACCTTCACCCATTCATATTATTTTAGTTCTATAGTTATCTCTAGTATAAAGGTAGTACACTACGATAAATATGTTTTTTTTGTAACTTTTTACATGATGGGTAAGTAATCAAATTCTACTATGATTTCTTTAGATAAATAATAGGCAAATCAAATCTCTCTAATACGAGCAGTTTACTTGGATTTTTAAAAAAACTATCGTATAGTAGATTTCATTATAGAAAAAGGGGTTTTTTAAACAATGACGATAACTAAAAGTTATTTAAATAAAGTAATGCATGAGAGAAAATCGGTACGTAAATATGATGCCAATTATAAAATTCCACAAGCTGAATTGAAGGAATTACTTACGGAGGCAACAACAGCGCCATCATCAAGTAATTTACAACCATGGCGCTTTTTAGTGATTCAAGATGCAACTGTAAAAAAGGAATTACGTCAGATTGCTAATAACCAGGAGCAAATTGAAACTGCCTCTGCTATTATTGCTGTATTAGGTGATACGGAGATGTACAAAAATGATGAGGAAATTTATACTAAAAACTTCGAGCAGGGTTATATGGACGAGGCAACAAAAAATAGCATGATAGAAAATTCATTAAAACTCTACCCAAACCTGCCTAAAGAAATTCTAAAAAACATAGCAACCTTCGATGCAGGCTTAATTTCTATGCAAATAATGCTTTTAGCCAAAGACATGGGCTACGATACTGTTACAATGGGAGGCTTCAATAAGGAAGCTTTTGCAAAACACTTTGAATTAGCAGATCATCTAGTTCCAATTGTCTTAATCGCTATCGGCAAAGCAGCTATGCCCGCTTATGGCTCCTCTCGTCTAGCTTTAAAAGACATTGTGAAATTTATATAAAGAAAAGTTTTAAAAAAAGTCCATAGTGTTAAATATATAACAACAACTTGACATTGAAATTAAAAGCCTGTATCGATAATTTCCAAGTAGATACAGGCTCTGTTTCAAAGAATGTAGTTATCATTTAAATAGCAATGATTAGCATATTGAAGAAAATAATAAAGAACAAATATCTAATATGTTATTGCTTCTTTTTGTTTGAGCTCTTTAATTCCATTCTTATCCTTTTTAACGCTAATTCAGCAGCCATTTTCCCGTTATATTGACCGTGTTCTTTAACCCAATTTAATTTCTCTTTAGCGGGCAAGTATCTATGGAAACCTAGAATTTCAGCAGCTCTCTCTTGTACCCACATATTCGAGTCTTCCAATAGGGGAATTATTTCATCCAATTGTATGTAAGGAGTTATAGCCATAATTGAAAACAAATATTGAGTTCTTTTATCTTCATCTAATTCAGGGTCTTTAAGAAGGTTCTTCAATTCTTTAATGGCTTGTACATCTTATGCTCTTTGGACAGAGGATAATGTGTTGGAAGTTCACACCAATCACTTTCAGAATTTTCTAATAGAATTTTTATGAACGTGTGTACATTAGGATATACTGGGGACAAGTCTATTTCCTCATGGTTTATAAAGCAAACTTTGCCTGTTTGTGGCCCAAACATGTAAACACCCACATAATTGGAACTATCATCTGTCCATAATGGTAAAACCTCTGAAATATTAACATCTTCATTAAGGTATAAATACATTTCTGTTACTTCTTCAATGGATAACAAGCGTATTAAATAATCATTCTTGTGTTTCATATAGATTGGATTATCGAAAGCATTCATTACTTCTTGAGGTATTGATATGTTTAACAAAGTTGAGATTTGATTAAATAAATCGTCCATTATGTATCCCTCCATTCATATTATTTAAAACTAACTTGAAATTTGAGCCTCTTAGACAAATACTTTTTTCACAGACATCACTAAAAATCCGCATTCATTCTATCAAGCCAAATAGCACTGGAACATTCCACCTGCATTATAGCGTTAAGTTAACATTACTGCAAAATAGAGTAGTATTTTTTTATTATTCCTTAGAAGATTGATTATTTCAAGTACGTTAAACGCAATAACAAAATGGGAAAAGGAGCCCGCACTACAAGGCTCCTTCTTTTATATGTCTGAAGTTGATAATTTCGTAAGTGTCTCTGCTAAGATCTTCATTTCAGCGGGTGAAAGTGTAACACCCTTCCCCATTTTTGTATGATCCTCTGACCAATCTCGAATATCAAATTTGGCTTCTCTACCATTCCAGCTAATTAGATTTAATTCCTTCTTCCAGCCCTTATTCCCCTCTGATAAAACAGCGAGTGTTTCAATGATTTCATATTTAATATCTGCCATATACATCCCTCCATTTGTTCATTTGTCATTAAAATTATAGCTCAAAATGTGGAGTAACAAACATTTAGAATATGAATTCTATACCTTTTTCTTTATAACCTTCTTTGGTTCCCATAAAGTTGTGTATCCATTCATGATGGAGTAATCATATAAATCTATCAGTTTCGTATTTTCATATGTACGAAAGTAAAAAGGCTCGTTTATGTTTGAGGATAAATAATCATTTCTTATAAGCATTGTTTCTAAATAGAAGCGAGAGGCAATTTTATCACTCTTCTGTAAATTACAAGCATTGCAGGCTAACACTAGATTCCATAGATTATCATTTTGAACGAAGCTCCATGGGATAAAATGGTCAACATGTGTTTTTCGGCGACTGGATGATAAATCACAATGACAGTAGAAACAACGATTTTGTTCAAATTGTGTAAGCACCTTGTAAAAGGTTTCTAATGAACTACGTTTTGAAATCACTTCAATCTTGGAAAGCAAAGCCATTGTGCTTGTTGCTTCATTCACTTTCTCTAAATATTTTACCAAATGATAGTTTGTTAAATTCATAAGGACACGCTGATATTTTTTCATAAACTCATAAACAGGACGATTAAAACGAAATTGTGCTCGTTTAATATCAAATGCATAGAATACTCCTGCTGTATCGCCGTAAAATGCACCAATCACATTTTGCTTGCAGTCACGTTTGACATCATGGACAATTTTCAACTGTAACGAATCTTCAAGTTGATCAAATTGCCATTCTGAAGGAACGCTATAGTCATTTACATACTTTTGCAAAATGGTTTGAGCACGAGCTGGTTTATTTTTATTGGGTGACTGCGCTAATTGATGATGGATGATTAAATTCCAATAAATATTGGTGAAGGAGTAAAAAATTTGATCATAGCTAAGTGTTAATTCATCCTCTACATTATATAAGTTTTCAAGTAATGCTTTAAAAAATACATATTTATAGGAAGTCGCGACAGATGAACGATAATAGAAATTGTTAAGATGTTGCCAAATTTCATGCTCTGTAATATATTTCTCCTGTATTTCACCGACCCTTAAATCATGTGACACGTTACTTTCACCTACTCCTCTACTTTCATCAAATAAATCCCTTTAAAAAACCCTCCGCGTTGTTCTTTCTTCTGAGCACGAATTTGCTCCAATTGTTCATAGGAAACATCAAGCTTATGTATGGCCGCGTAAACTAGTTCTAAAATATCTGCAAGCTCTTCTATAGCCTCTTTTTTTGAAGCGGACTCCTTAAATTCTAGAGCCTCCTCTTGCATTTTCTTTTTGATTTCTTCCAAATATTCTTCCTGTTCTACTATTCTTGTTACACATTTTTTGCCACTCGCTTCTATTATTTCTGGTATTAAATCACGGACTAATTTATTATACATTGGCATATAATCCCTCCTTTTTGAACTCCTTTTCATCTAAGACTTTCCATATCTTTGCTGAATCGTGCGAATATGTTTTTTCTTCATTGCTTTGGAAATTTGCATTTGTGGTAATAACTGATTGTAAATGGCTTGAATATCTACTTGAGAAAAAATTGGACTAGCAGATTTTTGTTGAGCTTGGATAAAGCGTTTTAACTCTTCTCGTTTTATAACATGTACATTAGAGGAAGTCATCTCCACCTTTTTCAATGTACAGCTTTCACCAAAAACAATAACTGAATGAATGGCTTTGTTTGATAGCTTTAAAAAGTCTTGAATAGCTCGGGTATGTATAGCATTTTGGCGGATCGGATTAAAAAATCTATCTTCATTCAGCAAATGAAGATAAAGCCTCCGGCGGGATGTCACGGATTTTCAAAGGAATGAATTGTGCGAGCACAATTCAAAATCCGGACGCAATTACGCCAAGGCGAAATTGATATTTTTTTCCTATTCGGCATTGTTTGCGTCCATTGCTGGTGTGCTTCATTTCCAAAAATCCAACCACTATAATTTTTTGATTCCAACACGTATAAGCCTGTTTGATCAATATAAAGTAGGTCAATTTCTGTTAACTCATCCGAAATTTTTTTCGGAATATACACATTAACTAATAGCCTATGATCTTTCGATGCATGCTTTTCAATCATTTTTGAAGTTAAATACTCACCATGTCTTCCTTTATTCCATTTAACGGTTAAAATATGATGTTTAGTCAGCTGATAATAGGTACTCCTACGATAATTTTTTTCCATGAAATAACTGCACAGCAATCCACATAGAATAACAACTAGTAACAGGCAAATCCCCCCTTAACCTTGCAATTTTTAAAAATGAATCTTCAAAACTAGTATACCAATATTTCCAAGGATTTTTTTTGCAATTTTTTCAGTATCCGCTCAAAAAATCATCATAAAAGCTTCACTCAAGGAAATTATTCTAGTGCAAATATACGATTTCAACTAAATATTACCTATAAATTGTTATGGAATTAACATTTTAGGATTGGTATGATTAGGGGGTATTTTTTTTGAAGGGAGGTTTTATCAATGAGCTATGATTCTTATTATTACAATGATTATGATGCGGCGACGTTTGGCGGATTTCTTTTGTTAATTATTATTGCCTCTCTTGTATTAGGTTTAATTGCATATGTTATTAGTGCACTAATTTATTTTATGGCTTCTAAAACAAACGGCTTCGGTGATATGGCTTACATTGCTTGGATTCCACTTATCAATGTTTATAGCCTTTTTCTGTTAACTGCAGATGGTGTTGATAATGAAACTGTCCGTGCTGCAGCTTTAAAAAATACGCTTATTTATGCTGGTTTAATTATCGTTTCATTTATTCCATTTCTTGGAATAATTGCATCCCTAGGCGCTGCTGGCTTCATTTTGTACTTCAATTACCGTCTATTCTATAGATGGACTGGCGAAGCTGGGAAAGCTGTCCTATACATTATTCTCACACTTTTAACAGGTGGAATATTCTTTATGATTTATGGTTTAATGCGTATGAACAGACCTTTCGTTGCCTAGCCACAAGTGAAACCTCTTTTTGTCACCTGACAAAAGAGGTTTCATGTTGTTGAAATACTATTATGTCAATGAAATCAAGGTGACAAATTAAAAAGTATAGCCCTTTTTCAAAACGAGGGGTGATCTCCGTTCCGACTGAGTGCTTTGTAGCTGTCGCTTTGCTTTCGCTACAGAAAACATTTGCCGCTGACGCTTCGCTTCGCGCAGAGCAGAGCTTCCTGGAGGCGTCCGATGAGCCGCTTCACTCGCGCTCCAGGGTCTCATCTGTGACGCTGAATCCCAGAGGAATCACTCAGTCTACACTCCAATCAACCATTTCTCATAGTATTTTCATGGGCATTTCACATAAATGTATAGTGATAAATTGAAGTCTTAACCATCACTATTTTGTACGCAATAATGGAGCTTTGATAACATTTTTCTATACGACATCAATAAGTGGCTTTATATAAAGTTAGAAATTAGTTTTATGCATAAAAATAAAATGTAGGTTGACAACTATAGAATTGTAACACTATTCTATCTATTTGCTTTTACACTTTACTTTTAAGGGAAGAAAATATTTAAAGTTCTACACTATTGCTGATTGGAGTGCAAGGCTACTCGACTCCCGTGGGATAGTGAGACAGACGAGACCCTGCACGGAGCGTCAGCGCAGGAAGCGGCTCGTCGCTCGCCCACTGGAAAGCGAGTAGCCTGGAACGGAAATCACCTTCATTTTGACTAAATATTCACAAAGGGTCCCTTGACTATTTAGTTTTTCAACACTAGGACCATCTACGCTTATAGTAAAGCATAGATGGTCCTTAAATTGTTATGTTAGCCTTTTATTGCTTCCATTTCCACTGTTAATCGTTCCAGCTCATCAATAAGATGGCCAATATAAGCAATGGTCTCACGCAGTGGTTGATCTGTTGTAACATCGACGCCTGCCATTTGAGCAAGTTCGACAGGTGACTTTGTACCGCCTGCCTGAAGAACAGCCAACCATTCATCAACAGCCTTATCGCCTTCTTTTAATATACGCTGAGATACTTGAGTAGAAATGGTTAAACCAGCACTATATGTGTATGGATATAAGCCCATATAATAATGAGGCTGACGCATCCAAGTAAGCTCTGCACCCTCGATAATATCGACAGTATCACCCCAGAAATCTTCCAGAACAGTGCGTTTTAATTGATTTAAAATTGTAGCATTAACAGCTTCACCAGCATCAATTAATTCATATACCTTTCGCTGATAGGCTGCTTCCAGTAAATGTGTGACAAAGTTATGATAATAGGTTTTAGACACGATATTAGAAATAACCCATCGTTTAAAGCGAAGGTCCTCATTATGCGTTAATAAATAATTGGCTAGTAGCATTTCATTCATTGTTGATGGTGCTTCGATAAAGTATAAGGATGGTCGACTATTAAAATAAGATTGATGAGCATGCGTATTGGCAAAATGACCAGCGTGTCCAAGCTCGTGAATAAGTGTGAAGACCTCATTCATACGCTCATTCCACGACATTAAAATATATGGATGACTTCCATATGGACTTGAACAGAAGGCACCAGTGGATTTTCCTTTGTTTGGCGCAAAATCAATCCATCGTTCATTAAACGCTTTTTCAATCATATTTGTATAATCTTGGCCGAGTACTGCTAACGCATTTTCAACATAATTTTTCGCTTCATCCATCGTTAGCCTTGGATCATAGTCTGGATCAAGGGCAATTTTTAAATCAGCAAATGTCATATTATCGATACCATTAGCTTTTTGAATTAGCTTAGCATAGCGACGCATATGTGGGGCAAGCTCTTTTGTAATAAGGTCTATTTGACGATTGTAGAGTGAGCGATCGACATCCTGATCAAATAATAGGTAATCAATAACTGAGTCGAACCCTCGTAAATCAGCCATTGTTTTTTCCTGTTGAATGTGTGTGTTATAAATTTTGGCAGTAGTATGCTGATATTCTCGTAGTTTATTCGAGAATGCTTTAAATGCTGAACGGCGCACATTTGTATCTGCCTCGAATTCCCAGCCGTTTTCATATAAAACGAAGCTTAATGGATGTTTTTCACCATTTACCTCAAATTCTCCAAAATGCATATCCACTAATTTTGCTGTATTGTATGTTTCGTAAGGTGCCTCAAAAGTAGGATTTAATGCAGCTAATACTTTTTCCACCTCTGGTTGTAGCTGATGGGGCTTTCTTTTTAACAAATCCTCTAAATAGAGCTTGTAAACAGGGCTAAGAAGACTTGCTTCCTTTAAAATTTCCTCGTCTAATGATAGCAATTCACTACGGACAAAAGATAGTGAGCTAGTGATTTTTCCGACTGCTGTACTAAACTTTGCAGCACGCATTTGGGCTACATCATCTGTATGATCTGCTTGTATTGTTAAGCTAGCATAAGTACCAATTGGAACAATGCTTTTTTCTAATACCTCAAAAGCTGTGAGAACCTCAATGACCTTATGAGCATCTGTAATTGTACCTTGATAGTTGCGTTCAAAATACAATGCATTCTCTACAAGCTGCGCTAAAACAGGTTCAAAATCTGCTTCATTTTCAAGTAAAACCTTCAAATCCCACGTTTGTTCTACTGGCACATCTTTTCGTAATGGTAAAACCTCCATCAAAAACACCCCTTTAAAAGTAAGTGATTTAATTATAACGAAACTATTTCGGAAAGTGAAATAATTTTATAGAATAGTTTAAATATTCATAATGAAGAAAGAATAAAAATCTTATCTGAAAATAGCTGTGTTTGAAAATGTGTCAATTGGGAAAAATGTGTGTATAGCCAATCATGAATGTAACGCATACTAATGGCTAGAACAATTGACACGATGGAGGAGAAATGATGACACAAAATTTAAACAAACAATTGAATAAGCTTGTAGCAACATGGTCTGTACTTTATACGAAATTGCATAATTATCATTGGTATGTGACAGGGAACGCCTTCTTTACACTACATGCAAAATTTGAAGAATTATATAATGAAACAACCTTAAATCTCGATGATACTGCGGAGCGCATTCTTCCAAAGATGGTAAGCCTGTCGCGACGTTAAAAGAGCATCTTGAGCTATCATATGTAGAAGAGGCAACAGGAAATGAAACATCCGAAGAAATGGTGGCAACAACGATTTCGGATTTCCAAAAATTGATGAAAGCATTAAACTCAACAATGGAGCTAGCTGCGGAGGAAGGGGACGACCGTACAGAGGATATGCTAAATGCCATGTACCAATCTCTAGAAAAGCATACGTGGATGTTAAAAGCCTTCCTTGGTAAATAAAAATAGAGACAAGCAATTTAATTTTAAAAATAGGCAATTGGAGCAGCATCAGCTCCAATTAGCCTATTTTTTATTTTTATCTTCATTCAGCAAATGTATTTTGTATCGAAAGCAAAGCGGCAGGGGTAGCTACAATTATGCCAAGGCGAAATTGATACGAAAATGACAAAAATTAAACAGATATCAAAACTGTATAACAATTATGACAGTTTGATAAAGGATTTATGAAAAGGGTTTTTTACAGTGGAGAGTAGGGTAATATCCTAGTAAGCCATACAAAATAGGAGGAATTGAACATGATGAATGAACAAAACCCGAGGATTGAAGTGGCACATACAAAGGAAGAAATGTTTCATATTTTAGAAAGTATGCGATTAGAAGGCTATCGCACAGAGGACATTCATATTATTGCAAAGGATGCCAATCAATTCGAGGATGTTAAATGGGATGCTGCCGTGAAAACTCATGAGGCAGGTAATTGGCTAGATCAATTTAAATCGTGGTTCACTGGCGATACAGCAGTAACAGAAGGCTTAAAGCGTTTCGATTTGACCGAGGGACAAACAGCGTATTATGCGCAGCTAGTGGAACAAGGAGCCATTGTTTTATTTGCAGAGCGTGAAGATTTAGTTGATCCCAGGGCAACAGCAGACGATTCAGAAGAAAATCGTTACCGACATGATCCCCTAGATCCACGTTTAACAGCACCTGAATCGTTAGCTGGTGAAACAGCTTCACAACGAGAAGAACGATTAAAGGCTGAAGAGCGAATGAATGAGGCAGAGCAATTAAGAAGATATTTATAGAACTAACAGACAGAGTGTAGAACGCTCTGTCTTTTTAAATAAAAATCTCTTATGCGGGGTTTTGTGTTTTGAGGGTAGGATTGCTGATCTAAATATATGCATGATTGCCGAGTATTTACGCTTGATAGAAGGCAACAAGTGCTTAATTGAATGACCTCATTTCTACTACAAAGCAATACTTTGACATGAAAAAGACAGCGTGTAGAGCACACTGTCTTTTATTCGTGTATCGCTTTTTCATGTTGATGCTTTCTAAGAAAACGTAGTACATGAAGATGCTCTAACTGTGCAAAAAGGTTTCCAATTAGAATAAAGCTACCACCGATTATTAATTTTAACGTCAATCCTTCCCCGATAAACATCATTGCGAACATCGCTGCAAAAATCGGTTCTAAGGAAAATATTAGACCTGTATGTGTAGCAGATGTATACTGTTGTGCAACAGTTTGCCCTACAAAGCAAAATGCACTACAGATGACGCCAAGTCCTATAATAGCAATCCATGAGCTAGACGAATTTGGAAGTGTAGGTGTTTCCAATAAGAAGGTTAAAACAAGTGCATATAATCCAGCAAAACCAAGTTGGTAAATTCCATAAGAAATGGATTCAACATTTCTTGTAAAAGAGCTATTTAACAGTAGATAAATTGAATAGCATAGTGCAGCGATAGCCACTAGAATATCACCTTTTTGAAAAGAAAAGGAGCCATTTGCGGTTAAAACAGTAATGCCAATCATTGTACATACAATAGCAAAACTTACAGCTCTAGAAGGTAATTTCTTCTCGATAAAACTACTAAAGATAGGCACTAAAACAACCGTTAAACTTAAAATAAAGCCAGCATTTGAGGCAGAAGTTGATTCAAGACCGAATAAGCTAAGAGCGAACACAATGAATAACAGTAACCCTTGAATAGCTGCATATTTAAATGTTTTTACATCGACTTTTATCATACGTTTATAAAAGATGATGCCTGCTACGACAAAAGCAATGATACAACGTAATGCCACTACATTATAAACCGCCAATGTCTCTAGACCCATCACCATAAAGGTATAGGACAATCCCCAAAACATTGTCACAATTACCATTAATAAATTTGCTTTTCCTTGGATACTCATTATGTTCACCTGCAATCTGTGTACTAAAACAGTTTTTATACTAAAAATTACTATATATCTTGTATTGTGATTAGTAAAACGAATGTTTATAATGATTAGGATTAAAATAATTCATGTATAAAGAGGATTACGATGAGTTTAGTTAAATATGAGATTTTAACAAAGGTTGCGGAGGTGGCAAGCTTTACAAAAGCTGCAGATGCATTAGGATTAACGCAATCCGCAGTAAGTCACGCCGTTTCTAGTTTAGAAAAGGAATTCGGTTTTGCGCTCATTCATAGAAGTCGAGCTGGTGTTACATTAACAAGTGAGGGAGATACTATGCTAAGGGCTATGAGACATGTTCTCGATGCACAAGAGTTGCTACAGCAGGAAGCGGCACATATACTTGGCGTTACTCGTGGTAAAGTACGAATAGGTGTTATTTCAAGTATCTCCTCCAATTGGATGCCAGAAATTATTCGAATTATGGACAATCAATTTCCGGGGATACAAGTTGAATTACGTGAGGGAGACTATTATGAGATTGAACAATGGCTACTAAGTGGAGAGGTGGAGGTAGGATTTTTAAATGGGCAAAAATCAGAGCAATTTCTATTTACAGAACTTCAGCAGGATCCACTGTTATGTATCGTCTCTGATAAAAGCCCATTATTCAATAAGACAGTAATTGATATTATTGAACTAGAGGATATGCCCTTTATCATGACTTCTTACAAAGGAACAAATGATGTAAAAGTCATTTTGGAGCAATATCATGTGAAGCCAAATATTCGCTTTGAACTATCAGAAGAAGTAGGGATTATTTCGATGATCTCCCACCATCTCGGTATCAGTATTTTACCAAAGCTAGTGATAAATACATTACCGCCTACTTTAAAAGCAATTCCTTTAAAGCAAGGTGGATATCGTACAATTGGTATCGCAATGAAGCATCATGCATCTCCTGTTACAAAGAAATTTGCAGAAATTTTAAGTACCTGGCTTCAAGAGCAAAATAATCATGCATAATTGTTGAGTGAGAGAACAAGAAAAACGGCATTGATGCATCTCCTAGCATTACGTTAAAATAGTATTTGTAGATTTTTAAGAAAATGGGTGAGTGTATGGGGACATTACAAGGGAAAACCGTACTCATTACAAGTGGGGGAACACTTGAAAAATGGGATCATGTACGAGGGCATACAAATTTATCTAGAGGAACAATGGGCTGTTATTTAGCAGAGGCAGCACTAGCTGCTGGCGCACGGGTTCTATATATGCATGGTTATTTTGCACAGCTCCCAGCAAATAAAGATAAAATGCGTACAATCAGATTTGAGGGCATCGAGGATTTAGGCGAGAAGATTCGTCATGCAGTGCAGGAAGAACAGATAGATATTGTAATTATGGCTGCAGCTGGTTCTGACTGGGTCATTGACAAGGTGTATGATCAATCAGGTAATTTAATGAAAGAAGCAGGTAAAATGCCATCTGATGAGCCACCTATTATTCACTTTAAAAAAGCGCCAAAGATACTAGGACAAATAAAAGGTTGGCAGCCCAATGTGACTTTAGTGGGCTTTAAGCTTGAAGCAACAGATGATGAGGAGTTTTTAGTATCAAGGGCCAGACTACGAATGCAAACAGCCAATGCTCAATTTATGGTAGCAAATAGCTCTCAATCATTATATGGTGGACAAGAACCGCATTGGATTGTTCCAGCAGAAGGTCAACCAATCAAGATGATAGGTAAGGCAGAAGCGGCCAAGGCATTAATGGAATGCTTACAACAAGACTAATCGTTAAGCTGTGTAGATATTCAAAACTCTACATGGCTTTTTCTTGTTTTACAAAGTAATATAATTTATTATTCACTTAACGGTCGGTAAAAACGGAGGGATATCATGGGGAATCGAGAACAAACCTTTAATAAAATCCTAGAAGTCGCATATGTTATGTTTGCGGAAAAGGGATTCGAAAAATCAAGCTTAGCAATGATTGCAGCAGAAGTAGGAATATCAAAACCAGCAATTTACTATTATTTTCAATCCAAAGACCAATTAATAGCCTATTTATTTGAGGAGATCTGTAAAGAAATTAAACTTGAAATTACCTTTGACTTCAAGGATATTTCAAAAAGTAATCTAAAGGCAAAGCTCTTAGAATATGGGTATAGTTCAATTGAAGAACAAAGGAAGGATCCATATTTTAATAAAATATTTAATCAATATATGCTGTTAGCATCTCGTGATGAAAGCTATATGAAAAGATTATATGATTTACAAACTACCTTTTTAGCGAGTTTTTATGAATTATTGAAATATGCTGTACAAATTAAAGCTATCCATGATGTAAATATTGAAGCAAAAGCACATGTACTCGCAATGGTTTACGATAATATTGGAAATTTCATGCTTACTGGTAGCACGTTAAATTACAAAGACATTTGGAAGGAGGCTGTTGAAAATGTCATTGGGGAGATTAATGATGAAGAATAAGATTCCCAAACGAATTCCCAAATATAAGTCCTTTTCATTATTGTGCGATCCATCTAACTAAACGATACTACGATGGAGAAATAATGCAGGTTGGGGATCATAGGATATATATTGCGGCAAAAGAAAGAACAGGAAATACATGAACAGAAGCTCACTTTTTACAGAAGATACACCCTATTTTTAAATAACAAAGTATTCTTCTAGGTTTTGTAATATTTATATTGACATTAGGTTTTCAGAATTATAGAATTATTTCCAAGAAACGTAATACTTTTAACTAGAGAGATAGAGGGACTTGGCCTCATGAAGCCTTGATTGCCAACATTGTAGGTGCCAAATCCAATAGAAGGAAATAAGGGGCTATCAATCAGTTTGATGCGTAGGCTTCTTTTGTACAAAAGAATGAAAAGAAGGGGTGTATCGTATGGCTCAGCAAGCAAAGGTAGATGACAAAAAAATAGAAGCAATTGCCAAAGCAATTCAAAATTTAGAATTTGGTGAAGTGCAAATTACGATTCAGGACGGTGTCATCGTTCAAATTAACAGACTCGAAAAGCAAAGATTTCCACAGAAAAAATAACGAATTATGGGGAGATGATATATCGGAATGCTTTTAAATCCAAACTCCCTGAAAAACTTGAGCTTATGAGAAGTTGCCTTAATAGATTGTTGAGGAAAAGGTGACTTAAAAAGTGATACAAAAAACAGGATGACGTTGAATCATCCTGTTTTTTTGCATTATTTCGAAATCATCTATTCATAAAAGCTTTTTGGAATTTGACCGATATGTCTTCGATGATAGAGTAGAGGCTCTATTTGGGTAGCATCAATTTCAAGGACTTGCCCAATAAATACGGTATGATCACCAGCGTCAATTTGCTGAAATGTTTTACATTGTAATATGGCCGCTGTATCATGTAAAATCGGTAGATCGTGAATGGAAGTTGACCACTTCACCTGTGCGAAACGATCTGGAATTTTACTTGAAAATAGTGTACATAAATGTTCCTGATTACTTGCAAGAATATTGACCGCAAATTTTTGGGTAGCTGTAAAATATGGATGGAGCTGCGATTTTTTATCAAGTGACCATAAAATTAGGAGTGGATCTATAGAAACAGATGCAAAGGAATTTACAGTTAGACCAATTGGTTCATTTTTATCATTACAAGCAGTGACAACTGTAACACCTGTAGGATAATTCCCTAATGCTAGTTTAAAAGCGGCTATTTTGTCTGACATTCTAATCACCTCTTGATATTTTATCTCTTTTAAGAATTAACGCCTCATTATTAAGTGAATATACCATTAATTATTAGAAATGAAAAACCTTTTCGATGCGCATTAAAAAATAGTAATCATAAAATAGAGTGAATTCGTAACTATTTGAATTTTTTTAATATTAATTTAAACCAACAAAACTAACAGGTAAAGTATATAATGAAAGAGAAAAAAGGGGGTTTAGATATGACTTTGTATTTTGATCATTTGGTTCATCAAGTTCAATCACCAGAGAATTCAAGGGTTTTTTTAAACAAACGTAATATCCATACAGTGAACGGGGGCCAACACACAATGTGGGGGACATATAATACGTTAAGCTATTTTGGATTAAACTATATTGAGCAAATTGCTATCTATGATCGTGATCTATTTGAACAGGCAGCAAAATTGCCTTATTCCTTACATTATACGTTTAAGAATGAAAAAGAGCGCTATGGTTTTTCACGAATTGCATTACGAACTAACAATATTGAAGAACAAGGGGCAAGGTTACATGCAATGGGGCTAGAAGTTTACGGACCTGATGCCTGTAGCAGAACGCGTCCAGACGGCTCTGTTGTAGAATGGAAGCTATTACACTTTGGGAAACAAGGGCTGCCGATTGATTTTCCATTTTTGATCGAGTGGGCTGAAGAGGATGAGAAGCGATATTTGCAGCTAAAGGAAAGTGGAGCGATTGATACGAATCATACTATAACGATGGAGTCTGTTCAATTTTTTGTGAAGGATGTACAGACTACGGTTGCATTATGGCAGGAAGTGTTAGAATTACCCGAGCCTCAGCGACATGCGCAATTTACATCCTTACAATTGCCCAATATTCGTTTGGATTTTTATGAGAAAGCTGCTGCAAGTACAATGACACTAGGTCATTTAAAAGAGGGTCCATTTGGGGTAACACTTAAAGATCCAAATAGAACAAAGGAAACGCTTATTTTTCCAGCTGCATTTTATTGGGTAAATCGTTGACTTGGAATATAAAAAGGAGCTGTTCAGTGGAAGAACAGCTCCTTATGCTTATAATTTCACAACATTTGATGCCTGTGGTCCTCGATTGCCTTCTACCACATCAAATGAAACTTTTTGACCTTCTTCAAGTGTACGGAAGCCTTCCTCTTGGATCCCCGTAAAATGTACAAATACATCTTCTCCATCATCACATTCAATAAAGCCATAACCCTTTTCATTATTGAACCACTTTACGATTCCCTGTTGCATAAGCATTCGCCTCCAATGCGCTTGAATGTAAAACTCATCAATTAAGTCTGACACGAGAAAATGTGAAAAAATGCATTTTCATTAAGAACATACATGAATTGAACAAAGTTGTCAATTGATTGTCGAATTGCTAGCATAACTAAATATGTTTTCTTTCACAATAAAGTCTATAATGAAATTGAACAACATAGAAAGTAGGATGCCAAATGACAACGAAAAATCAACCATTAACAGATTTAGAAATCGCGAGTCAAGCGGTTATGAAGCCTATTACGGATATTGCAAAAACAGCAGGTATTCCAGAGGATGCCCTTGAGCAGTATGGACGCTACAAGGCAAAAATTGATCCATTAAAAATTACAGCACACGGTGAGGATGCAAAGGTAGTTTTAGTAACAGCGATTAGTCCTACCCCAGCAGGTGAAGGAAAGTCAACTGTAACCGTTGGACTAGCGGATGCCCTCCATCAGTTAAATAAAAATGTAGTCGTGGCTTTACGTGAGCCATCCCTAGGTCCAGTAATGGGGGTAAAGGGTGGCGCAACTGGTGGTGGATATGCACAGGTTGTACCGATGGAAGATATTAATTTACATTTTACTGGTGACCTTCATGCGATTACAACTGCCAACAATGCATTATCAGCCTTTATAGATAATCATATCCATCAAGGCAATGTGTTAAACATTGATCCACGTCGTATCATTTGGAAGCGTGTGATGGATTTAAATGATCGAACACTGCGAAAAGTAGTCGTTGGTCTAGGTGGTCCTGTTCAAGGGATGCCGCGTGAGGATGGCTTTGACATTACAGTTGCTTCAGAAATTATGGCTGTCTTTTGTTTAGCGACAAGCATAGAAGATTTACGTGAGCGTTTAGCAAGTATTGTGATTGGCTACACATTTGAGCGTGAGCCTGTATTTGTACGTGATTTGCAAGTAGAGGGTGCCTTAACACTATTATTAAAAGATGCCTTTAAACCAAACTTAGTACAAACGCTTGAGGGCACACCTGCAATTATACATGGTGGACCATTTGCTAATATTGCACACGGCTGTAACTCGATTATGGCAACACAAACTGCTCGTAAGTTAGCGGATATAGTAATTACAGAAGCTGGATTCGGCTCTGATTTAGGTGCTGAGAAATTCATGAACATTAAAGCTCGTAAAGCTGGTTTTAAACCAAGTGCTGTTGTTATTGTAGCAACGATTCGAGCTTTAAAAATGCATGGCGGTGTTGCGAAAACAGCGCTTGTAGGGGAAAATGTTGCTGCCCTACTACAAGGAATCGAAAATTTAGCGAAACATGTTGAGACAATTCGTACATTTGGCGTTGAACCGATTATCGCATTAAATCGATTTATAACAGACACAGAAGCGGAGTTAGAGGCAGTACTAAATTGGTGTAAAATGAATCATGTGCGCATTGCTCGTACAAATGTCTGGGAAGAGGGCGGAAAAGGCGGTCTTGCCCTAGCTGAACAAGTACTAGCTGTTTTAGATGAAGAAAACAACTTCTCCCCTTTATACGATGTAACAGAATCCATCGAAGAAAAAGTTCGTACCATCGTACAAAAGGTATATGGCGGGAAAGATGTACAATTTACCGACCAAGCGAAAAAACAAATCGCCCAGATTGAAAAATTTGGCTGGGATGTGCTCCCGGTTTGTATGGCAAAAACGCAATATTCTTTATCCGATCAACCAAATTTACTAGGCCGTCCAGAAGGCTTCACGGTTACAATTCGTGAGGTTATTCCAAAGCTAGGTGCAGGCTTTTTAGTTTGCTTAACGGGTGACATTATGACAATGCCAGGCTTACCAAAAGCACCAGCTGCATTGCGTATGGATGTGGATAATGAGGGCCATGCAATAGGGTTGTTCTAGATAATATAAAATGTTAAAGCTGCTCCTTTTACTAATAGGAACAGCTTTCATGTTGTTGAAATACTATTATGTCAATGAAATCAAGGTGACAAATTAAATAGTATAGCCCTTTTTCTAGACGAGGTGTTGATCTCCGTTTTGACTGAGTGCTTTCCTAGAGGCGTCTGAAGCGGCATGGGCACCTGGATGGATTTTTGATATATATCCATTTGGCAATGGAAATTCAGAATGGTATATCAGTATGGAAATAAGGCATATGGATATTCTGATGATTGTAGTATTCTTAATAGGTGTTGCAGTTTATGCAGTTTTATTTACAATTTGGGCAACGATTAATGCGTACCATCAAAAAAGATTAACTATTGGGTGGATACTGATATTTGCTTTATTAAATGTTGTTGGCTACTGGATCTATAAATTTAGTAGGGAAAAGGCTATTTGATATTTATTAAAAAACAGGAAGAATTGTAGCAATTTTGGTTTTTGTCTTTAATATTGATTTATTAACTAAAATGCCCTAAAAATTGTTTGGTTGTACATCATAGCATATAAAGATACAAAAAAGCTGCTCCATTTAAGTTAGAAAGGGCAGCTTTTACTATTTCTCAAAAGTTCAAAGGTAAATAGGTACCATATCGAATAAGTAAGAAACTAGTTAGCCATAAAAAAATGGCTATTCGAATGAGCATATACATTGTAAATTCAAAGACAGAAAGCTTTCTTTCTCGCTTTAATTTTTTAAAAAGTCTTACAGAAAACAGGGAACATAGAAGAAGTACGGCCATAGATAATTCATAAACGTTCTCTAACAAGCTTATATTTTCTAAAAGGCTTTTCATATCTAATCATCCTCTCCTAAAAAGGATATGAGCAGTTTAAACTTATTATGAAGTTAAGGACTTTGGTGTATAACCAGGGTCTTTTTTCTTTTATTACCTATTAGGGCAATTTTATGTAATGTAATATTTGGTGCTTTTTATAAATAACTACCCAACATTGGTAAGAAAAAGTGGAATTTTACTATAAATTTAATTGTCAAATGAATTTTTATTTAAAAAATACATTGAATTTTCTTTCTCTTTTACATATAATTTATTTAATTCTTAATCGGAACACTGTTCCGATAATAGGAACATGGAGGGATGAAGACTTGAAAATCGCAACAGATATTGGTGGTACTTTTACCGACCTAGTTTATACAGATGAGAAGGGAAATCTTCATTTTGACAAGGGACATACAACTCCAGGTCATTTTGAGGATGGTATTTTAAATGTATTAGGGCGACATGTGACGGAAGATTCACTGATTGAGTCATTTATTCATGGTTCAACAGTCATTATTAATACATTAACGGAAAGAAAAGGGGGCGTAGTTGGGTTAATTACAACGAAAGGCTTCCGTGATGTATTGGAGATTGCTCGTGGTAATCGTCCAGACTTATATAATTTTAAGTATAAAAAACCTGAACCTTTTGTAGAGCGGTACTTGCGGCAAGAAATTGATGAGCGCATCGATTATAAAGGAAATGTTATGAAAGCGCTTAATACCAAGGAAGTTAGTGATATTGTTCGCAAATTTAAGGAATTGGGTGTAGAGGCTATTGCCATTTCATTGATTCATGGCTATAAAAACCCAATTCATGAATTACAGCTAAAGGAAGAAATTGAAAAGCTTTGGCCAGAGGTGTATATCACACTTTCAAGCGAAACGATTAAAGAATATCGGGAATACGAAAGAACAAATACAACTGTTTTAAATTCATATGTTAAGCCAATTGCACATGCTTATTTAAAAAACTTAAAAGAAAAATTAAGCACGATCGGAATAACAGATCATTTGAAAATTATGCAATCAAATGGAGGCACGACAAGCTTTGATAAAGCGATGGAATTACCAATTAATCTCGTTGAATCTGGTCCAGTAGCAGGTATGTTTGGTGCTGCCAAGCTAGGGGAGCTTTTAAATGAGTCAAATATCATTGCCTTTGATGTAGGCGGAACAACAGCAAAATGTTCACTTATTACAGAAGGAAAGGTAAATGTTACAACAGATTACTATATTGAAAGAAATGAAAAATTTGCTGGTTATCCGATTAAAACACCTGTTGTTGATATTGTTGAAATCGGTAATGGTGGTGGTTCCATCGCACGTGTCGATCAATTTGGCTCCTTAAAGGTTGGTCCAGATTCTGCGGGTGCAAATCCAGGACCAGTTGCGTATGGCTTAGGCAATACACAGCCAACAATTACAGATGCAAATGTCTATTTAGGCAGATTATCATTAGAAAACTTCGATAATCCAGTGTCTATTGACAAAGTAGAGGAGGCACTAACTGAAGCAATCGCAAAACCGTTTAATGTGACAGCAGAAGAAGCTGCGCAAGGGATTTTAGATATTGCCAACTCTAATATGCTAAATGCGCTCAAGCTAATTTCTATTCGTAAAGGCTATGACCCCGAAGATTTTACAATGGTTGCCTTTGGCGGTGGGGGTCCACTACATGCGATTAATTTGGCGCAGGAATTGGGCATGAAGAAAGTCATTATACCGTATGGCTCATCGGTCTTTTCAGCACTAGGGATGATGATGACAGAATACCGACAAGATTATATTCAAACATGTTTAATGAATTTTGATCATCATCATCTAGCTGCTATTCAAAAAAATATTGATGAAGCAATTGAAAATGCTTATGCCGAAGCACCTTTATCAAACGAACATTATTATTTCGAGATAAATTACGATTTGCGCTATAAAGGTCAGGAGCATGCCGTTAAATTAAATGCATCAAATATTGCGCTTCATGAAGAAGAGCTAAGTCAATTAGCGAAAGCATTCCATGTCAAACATAAACAGGAGTTCTCTTTTGATTTACCAGAGACGCCAATAGAGCTAGTGAATTTACATCTCACAATTTATGGGAAAGATGAAGCGGTCCAGTTTAAGGAGTTAGATTTCTCACATATTGACGCTTCTACTTGTATAAAAGCAACAAGAAAGTTATATGTCAAAGAAGCAGGCTGGGTAGAGGTAAATGTCTACGATCAACAAAAATTAGTACCTGGTTATGTGATTGCTGGTCCTGCTATTGTAGAAAGTCCTACATCTACAGTTGTGATAAATGAAAAACAATCTATTGAAATAGATAAATACGGCAATCTAATTGTAGAGATGGAGGGGAAATAAAACATGAAAAAAGATGTTTTTGCTATAGAAATTATTCAGGATTCATTGCTGGCAATTGGCGATGAAATGTTTGTTGCATTAGCTCGTTCATCCATGAGTCCCGTTATCTATGAAGTGTTAGATTATGCCTGTGGTCTAACGGATGCCAAGGGTAATTTGATTAGCCAAGGTAATGGGGTGACAAGCTTTATTGGGATGCTAAGTCCAATGGTTCAACGTGTCATTGAAAAATATGATAATGGAAAGAAATTAAACGAAGGAGATGTCATCATTATTAATGATCCTTATGTTGGTGGAGGGTCACATTTATCGGATGTAGGATTGGTTTTACCGATTTTCTACAATGGAGAAATTATTGCTTATTCTGCAAATAAAGCACATTGGACTGAAGTAGGGGGAATGGACCCTGGCTCATTTACAAGTAATTCGAACGAAATCTATCAGGAAGGTCTCCAATTACCAGGGGTGAAGCTTTATCAAAAGGGCGAGCTCAATGAAGGTATATATGAAATTATTTCTACGAATGTTCGTTTACCAGAGCTATCCATTGGCGATATGTTTGCACAGGTAGCAGCCTTAAAAACAGGTGAAAAACGAATTGCAGAGCTTTGTCAGAAATTTGGTGCTGAATCTGTGAAGCTGTCCATTCAAAAATTATTGGACAAGGGTGAAAAAATTGTAGAGTTTGAGCTTCAGCATTTACCAAAGGGTGAATTTTATGCGGAGGACTTTATTGAAGGTGATCCATTAAAAGGTGGACCTTATCCAATAAAAGTGAAAGTAACGATTAATGATGAAGAATTTATCTGTGACTTTAGAGGCTCACATCCTGCTGTGAATGTGCCAGTAAACTGCTCACAATTCGGCTTAATGGCTAGTGTTCGTGTCATGTTCTTAGCATTACTCGGCGATATTGATGTGATTAACGAGGGAGTCTTTAAACGTTTAACTATTTTAACGGATGAAAATTCCATTGTCTCGGCTAAACGCCCACACCCAGTATCCATGAACTTTGAGGCACGTATTGGAGCGGCAGATTTAATTTGGAAGGCTCTTGCGCCATATTTACCAGAGAGATTATCAGCAGGACATTTGCAGTCGGTTTGCACATTTATCTTAACAGGTAAAAATCCTGAAAATAATGAGTCCTTCTTAATCGTTGAACCTTCAGTAGGTGGTTGGGGAGCGTCAAATGATGAGGATGGTCAAAGCGGGCAATATTGTATGGGAGATGGAGAAACGTATAATCTTCCTGTTGAAATTGCGGAGACAAAATATGGTATTCAAATTGATGAATATAGCTTAAATTGCGATGGTGCTGGTGCTGGGCAATTTAGAGGAGGCTTAGGTGTACGCCGAGTTTATACCGTTAATCATGATGGTCAAAAGGTTTCCGTCAACTTAGGTAGACATCAATTTTCACCATTTGGCTTAAATGATGGCGAGGAAGGCTCACATAACTATCTCATTATTCATAAAAAAGATGGTACAAAGGTGGGGCCAGTAGGAGTACTCGCCAATTATGAATTACAAAAAGGAGATCGTATTGAGCTTGTCACAGCAACAGGGGGTGGCTATGGCAATCCAAAAGAGAGAAGTACGAAAGCGATTGAAAAAGATTTGGTAAATGGATATATTTCTTTAGAGGTAGCTAAAAAACGTTACGGTTACCAAAACGCATAAAAGGAGAAATATATAAATGACTGTCAAGACATTAAAAAACTCATTGGATATACTAGAATGCTTCGCAACTACAGAAAGCTCATTAGGTGTACGTGAAATTTCACGCATGACAAAATTGCATACTAGTGTTGTACAAAGAACAATCAATACATTTACAGAAGCAGGGTATTTATTACAGGATGAAGCAACGAAAAAATATAAATTAGGTTATAAAATGTTTATATTTCATGATGCGCTCTCCAATACAAGTGACCCGCATTTTACAATTTATGAATTGATGCAAAGTCTTGCGAGTGAAATCAATGAATCCGTATTTCTAACTTATATGGATAATGAGTATGGTGTGACAGCAAAAATTGCTGAAAGTAATAAAAATATAAAGTATGCGGTGTCATTAGGTACAAAAACACCACTTTATATCGGTGCTTCCTGTAAAGTTATGTTTGCCTATTTAGACGAAGAAAGACAGCTTGAATTATTAGCCTATTTTCATGAAAAGCAGTCTGATGAGGAACATAAAAAACTTCTTGCTAATTTACAAGAGGAACTGCAAGCCATACGACAAAACAATTGGTGTGTTACTGTAGGGGAGTATAATGAACATGCTTTTGGTATAAGTGTACCATTATTCAATCATAAGAAAGAAATCATAGCATCTTTGACGATTTCTGGATTAGTATATGACATTGACGAACAAAGGGAGAAATACATGCTTGAACAGTTAGTGAAAATTGCTCATCAAATTCAATCACACATATCTAAACTATAACAACAATAGGGGAGCTGACACTATGAATAATAAAGTATTACATCCGCGGGCTTTAGAGCCTGTAACTCTACTAATGATTGTCTTAACATCTGTCGTAGGGGCAATTATTGGGATACAGCTGATTACGACTTTGGGAATTTCTGCTAATACATCCATCATCGGGGCTATATTTGCGATGATTTTAGGAAGAATTCCAATTGGTAAGCTAATTGCTTTCAAATCCGTGCATAGACAAAATATTATACAAACGGCGATATCATCGGCTACTTTTAGTGCAGCGAGTAGCCTAATGTTACCAATCGGTATTCCGTATGTTTTAGGCTATGAAAATTTAGTATTGCCTTTGTTTATTGGTGTTATTTTAGCGATGTTTGTGGATGCTTTATTATTATATAAATTTTTTGATACAAAGATTTTCCCAGCAACAGGTACTTGGCCACCAGGGATTGCAACAGCTGAAGCCATTAAAGCTGGCGATAAAGGCGGTAAAAATGCAAAGGTATTAATTGGTGGGGTGTTAATCGGTATTGTGGGGTCTGTTCTTAAAATTCCAATGTCAGCTTTTGGGGTAGCGTTTATCGGAAATATTTGGGCGCTTACAATGTTTGGAATTGGTCTTTTATTAAGAGGATATTCTGTCCAATTATTTAATGTCGATTTAAATGAATATTATATTCCACATGGCATTATGATTGGAGCGGGCATTGTAGCCCTTTTCCAGGTAGCTTTTACTTTACTAAGTAAAAGAGCGACTGAAAAATCAGAAGAATTAATCTATTCGAAAGATCCAAAAGAAATTCGACAAGGTTTTGGTGTAGGCTTTATTGCTTATTTAGCGATTTCGTTATTAATCGCTTTATTTGGTGGTATTATTTCACATATGTCCTTTGGGATGTTAGTAGGCTTTATTATTTTTGCAACAATTGCAGCATTTGTGCATGAGCTTATTGTTGGGATTGCTGCGATGCATGCAGGCTGGTTCCCCGCATTCGCAGTAGCGTTTATTACGCTAATTGTCGGTATATTAATTGGATTCCCAGCACCCGCTCTTGCTTTGTTAGCTGGCTATAGTGCGGCAACAGGGGTAGCATTTGCTGATATGGGCTATGACTTGAAAACAGGTTTTATTTTACGCGGAAACGGCAGTGATCCTGCATTAGAAAAAGAAGGGCGTAAACAGCAAATGATTGCAGGTATGCTAGCCTTTTCAATTTCTGCAGTTGTTGTTTTACTATCGTATCAATCTTATTTTGCGCAGGGTTTAGTAGCACCTGTCAATCATGTATATGCAGCTACTATCCAATCAGGAGTGACTGGAGACGTAGCGAAGCAGCTATTGCTATGGGCGATTCCTGGGGCATTGATTCAATTAATTGGTGGCTCAAAGAGACAAATGGGTATTCTGTTTGCAACCGGTTTATTACTTATTAATCCTATAGCTGGTTGGGCTGTATTAGTCGGTATTTTACTTCGTGTTATTTTCACTTCTGTAACAAAGGGTAAGAGAGAGTCTGAAATGACCGTCTTTGCAGCAGGTGTTATAGCTGGAGACGCTTTATATAGCTTCTTCTCTTCCATTCTTAAGATAGGAAAATAGAAAGGAGTAAGAACAAATGGTAAAAGTGTTAACGTATGAAGATGGCTTAGCCGCTGTTTATGGAGGTGCAATCCTCGGAGGCGGCGGTGGTGGCCTTCTGGAGGAAGGGTTAAAGTTAGTGGAGGAAATTTTCGCTGCTGGAAAACCTCAGCTTATCGATATAACGGCATTAAATCATGAAGATTTAGTAGCCTGCGTAGCAATGGTTGGAGCACCTTCAGCGGAAGAACAATATGTATCCAATAAACAGCTATG
>Ga0213828_1000464_pt1 | contig 39107 bp, 34 predicted proteins | sample MC6MC0897MG_FD_180664 | JGI IMG/M metagenome (GOLD analysis project Ga0213828, IMG submission 180664) | Enriched soil aggregate microbial communities from Iowa State University, Ames, United States - MC6-MC0897-MG | ecosystem: Environmental > Terrestrial > Soil > Unclassified | place: USA: Iowa...
TTCGTCACCGATGCCTGCACTTCCATCATGAGGTTCGCGTCGCGCAAGGCCAGGGCGGAATTGACGGTGTTGTTGACGGAAGCATCCATGGTCTAGGTGTCCTGGTGATGTGAGGTCGGATCAATGGCCGAAGCAAGTCGCATTATGGGGCACGCCAATCGAATGATGCAAAACATTTCGCAATGATCGCGAGCCGTTGTGGATTGTGGCGCGAGTTCGTGGCGGGCGTGTGACAGAAGGGGGGCTGGCGCGTCGTCGCGCGGGACGGCGGAAGCTAGCGTGATTCGGCTGGCTCGAGCAGGGGACATCAGGATCGGGGCGCATCAAGGCTGCGCGGGACATTCCTTCACTTTGCCCCATCCCTGATTGGGTTCGCAGTACTGCTTGCGTGCGGCCCATGCGCACTCGGGTCGTTCAAAAAAACCGAGTTCCGCGCACTGCGCGAGCTCTCTATCGAGCGCGGTGACCCACGCCATCGGATCCGGCGCGGGAATTTCGGTAATGCGCAGCGTGGACTGCGGCCCAGTCGGCGCAGGGCGGGCGATGGGGGCGGACGCTGTCGCGCGTTCCGTCGAGGCGGAAGGGGCCGGCGCTGTCGGCGTAGCCATTGAAGGCGACGCGCCGGTTGCGGGCGGCGGAGTGGCTTGAAGGTCAGGTTCGCGATCGGGTGCGATCGATGCCGGCACGGCAGGGGCCAAGGATGATGGCTCGGAGGCGGAAGGGCTTTCCGATTGCCCGCCGCCACGTGTCGTTGCGGTACCACCGGCATCATCCACGCCCGGCGGCAAGGGCGGCAGCGGCGTCAAGGGAACACGCACCGGGCTGGCGGCCGTCGCACCCGATGTTGCCGTGTTCGGCGAATTCCACGACACGACGAGCAACACCAGAGCGCCATAGATGGCCAAGGTATAAACCACGGTTATCGTTGCGCATCCGACGCGCCGGCGCGTGATGGGTTCACCCTCTTCGCGGCCAAACAGGCTTCGCCAACCCACCAGCGCCGCACCCGGCGCCGATATCAGCCACCAGCACAGACGCTTGAACCACACGGGCTCATGCCGGGGCAGGGAAGCCTGCACCTGAGCAGCCAGCAATTCCCGCAAGGCGCGGTTTTCTTCGCGCAGACGTGAGGTCTGCGAGTCCGCCGGCCCCTGGTCGTCTGGATCCGGGGTGCCATCGTGCTGCGTAGCGTGTGGATCGGGTGGCGTGGGGCTCATCGGTGAAAAATATTGATACAAAAGCGTGCGAACGCAATTATGAAGTAATTAAGAACTGCGGCAATGGACGAATTGAGGGATAAAAGGTCGGCTTGTGGGGGAATAGGTCTTCACGCCGCCTGAAGTTGGGTGTCGTCAGGCGGCGTCGGGTGCGGATCACGCGACGCCGCCTGACACAACGCGAACGGCTATTCCAGCACCGCGTAGCTGATGTGCGGCTCGTAGGTGAAACGCTGGATTCGCAGCTTGTTCAAACCGAGCTTCTCCATGACAGCCAGGGTTTCGCCAGGCCAGGTGCGGTTATTCAACTCGTCGAACACAATCACGGCGCCTTTGGGCATGCGAGGCACAAAGTGCTCAAGGCAAATTTTGGTCGGCTCGTACAGGTCCAGATCCAGGTGTAGCAGGGAGACCACCGTCTGAGGTTCGCGTTCGAGGTAGCGAGGCACACTCTCCGCGACGTCGCCCTTCACCAGTTCAACCTTCTGGATGTGCCCAATGAATCGGTTTGCATCGAACAGTTCGATGGCGCGTTGAAGGTCGGCATAGCTGTCTGCTTCGTAACCGTTCACCCGCCGCTCGGTGGTTTGAATCACGGCGTGCTGGTCCTGCTCGGAGATGCCGGAAAACCCCGAAAACGTATCAAATCCGACGATGCGCCGCTGCAGATTCACGGGTTCGAGTGTGGCGCTGAGCTGGGCGAAGGTCATCAGACCGCCGCCCCAATTGACGCCGCACTCCATGATGTCGCCCTGGACGTGCAGCGCCAACTTGAAGAGTTCCGACAGGCAAAGGAACCGCGCGATGCTTTGGCGCGGGACAAAGCACGCGAAGTTTTCAAGCTTCTCCACGGCGTTACCGCGTGCGCCGTTGAAGAAATCCCCCAGATCGGCGCGGTAGTTGACCTCGCGGCCGGTGCTGCGGCCGTCCTGGCGGAAGCGGGAAGGGTCGATGGTGTCTTTCATGCTGCTGATTTTTCCGATTCGGCCTGGCGCCGTTTTTCGGCATCGTGGCTTGGATAGTCGACGTAAAAGATGTTGGTGCGGTCGCCGGTGGGGAATCGCTGGCGGCGATATTCAGGGTCGGCCAGATCGGTAATACGAAGCTGCGTCGTCCAGCGGATCTGCTTGCCGAGATTCGGTGTACTGCGATGCAACAGCATCTGCTTGAAAATCACGACGTCGCCACGGCTCGCGGTGATGGTTTCCGGCGTTTCGGCCACGTCCCAATCCAGACTCAAATCCCGTTGAAGGAAAGGCACATAGGGTGCGATTACCTTGTCGCTAATCCGTTTGAACGGATAGATGCCACGCTTGTGGCTGCCTGGGATCACCTGGATCGTTCCGGATTGCAGATTGACGTCCTGGAAAGGGACCCAGAGTGTCACGGCGTTCGCCGACCCCAGCAGGTAAAGCGAATCCTGGTGCCAAGCGAAGAGGTGGCGCGAGTCCGCCGGTTTGTCCAGGCGCATGTTGCAGCATCCCATCAGCGACGGATGTTCCAAGCCCAATTCGCGACACACCTCATGCACGGCCGGGCTGCCTGACATGCGTGACAACGCAGGCAGATACTTCAGGCGGTCGTACAGGAGCGATTGCGTGGCGGGTTCCAGTTCGTATTGCCCGTAGTCGCGCGCGTCGAACTGTGGGCCGACAATGCGTTGGCCCAACTCCGATAGCTGATTCTCCAGCTCGACCAGTTCGCCTTGCTTCCAGAAATCCTTCAAGACCAGATAGCCTTCGGATTCGAAGCGATCTTTCAGAGTGGTGCTCATGATGTGTAATTAACGTTGCCCTAATGATCAGCGTCTTCAGGCGCCGGATTCTTCCCGCCAGCCCAGTACCCTCATCGGATTGCCACCCTGGATGGAAAAAGCCGCCACTTCGCCACGCACGACGGTGCCGGCTGCAACTACGCATCCTTCGCGCAGAACGGCGCCATCCAGCAGGACACAATTGGCGCCAATCCACACATCGTCCTCGATGACAATGCCGCCCTTGCTGGGACGGAAGCCCTGTTCACGGATGGGCACGTCGCGCCGGCGGAACTCATGGTTCGCGGGCGCGAACGTGCAGTTTGCGGCGACCGCCACCCGGGCGCCCATGCGGATGCCATGGCCCGTGTAAAGAACGCATCCGGCGTTGATGACACATTCCGGCCCGATCTCGACGTCTCCGGAACCACCAGCTGGCTTGATCTTCACGAACGAGTCGATGACTGCGTTTGGCCCGATCAGAATGCGCGTGCCGCGTGTGGAATCCTCGATATCCGCAAGGGGCGATACCCGGGCGGTAGGATCGATGTGAATCATGATGCGTATCGACGAATCAGGCCTTGCGGCGCAGGAAGCCGTCCGGCGCGGACGTCACGAGCAGGCGGTCTTCGACCGAACGGTCGATTTCAAACTCGGGATGCTGCTTGATCCATTCCCACACGGCCGTCTTGGGGTTGTTGCCCTTGCCCCAGTGGCGGCCCGGCCATTCGTAGTCGGCCGGCATGTCTTCCACGAAAGTGTCGAAGACAACGCAGTAGCTTCCCACGCTGACGAGATCCGCATAGGCAATCAACTCGGCCAGCACGTGGTCGTGGGTGTGGTTGGAATCCAGGCACACCATGATGTTCTTCTTGCCCTCGGCGTGCGCGCGCACTTGCGCGATCGTCGCGGGGTCGATGCTGGAGCCCTCGATGAGATGAATGCGCTTGGCCAGCGGATGCGACTCGATGGCCTTGCGGTTGTGCTCGCGGATTTCGATATCCACGCCGACCACGTCTCCTGCGCCCAACAGTTGCAGCATGGAGGCCGACAGCATAAGCGAGCCGCCGTGGGCGATACCCGTCTCGATGATCAGGTCCGGCTTCACAGCCCAGATCAGCTCCTGCATGGCCATGGCGTCCATGGGCAGCTGGATGAGCGGGCGGCCCGCCCACGAGAAGTTGTTCATGTACTTGCGCTCCAGCGCCATCTGGCGCCAGGCAATGGAGAGCTCGCGGAATTCCCGGTCTTTGGCAAATCCGGCAATGCGGGCTTCCTTCTCCTGGCGGTATTCCGGATGCGCGTCGGGCGTGGTTTCAAGGTAGGACATTCAGATTCCTTTGTGCAGACGGTACTGCGCTAGAAAATTCGGGAAAAATTCGGAAAACGGACGCAGGGGCTGGCGGCACAGCGCCTGCGTGCGGGTCACGTCGATGTCTTCGAAGGCCCATTCCGGGGCGTCGGGCGCGACGGATACCGGATAGCCCATGACGTCCTGCAGGTGTGCTGCGACCTCGCGATTCTCAATGCCCACGCCGTGCGCGACGTTGAAGATGCCGGTGGCGTCGGACAGAGCGATGGCAAGAATCTGCGAGACCGCGTCGTCGATGTGCAGGTAGTCCTTGCGGGAGGCCAGCGCGGTTCGCAGCGTGATACGGCCATCGCGCGCGCCTTCCTCCAGCAACTGGTCAATAAAGCTGTCCGGCGCGTCGCGCAGACCTACGATGTTGGACAGGCGCACAACCTTGGCGGACCGTCCGCCGTGTAGGCACAGCGACTCACCCATGAGTTTGGACAGGTTGTACAGGTCGCTCGCGTCGTTAGGATTGACGCGCAGCGTCGCGCTTTCACGCGTGTCGTTCACGCCCGAATACACGCGTGTGCTGGACAGGTAGGTCAGGGTGTCGAAATCACCCTGGGCAAGCAGTCTGCGCAGCAGGCATACGTGGGCTTCCACGGTGTCGAGCGGACGGCTGCGAAAGTCCGAGGTCAGGCCGATCGCGTAGATCACGTGCCCCAGCGGGCGGCGCAACAGGTCCGTGTCCTGGCGCGGCGGGGCGTCACAGGCGATGCCATCGGCGCGCAGGCGCGCGACCAGATGGCGGCCGATGAAGCCCGAGGCGCCCAGAACGGTGACCGGCCGGCCATTCATGCGTGCGGCCCGCTGTCGATGGAAAGCGAAGGGATTGCGGTAACCAGCTTGGCGCCCCATTCATGGCGCGCGTAGGCAAGCTGCTCCGTCACCTCGGTCTTCAGATTCCACGGCAGGATCAGGATGTACTCGGGCCGGTCCTCGCGCAGCCGGGCTTCGGCCACGATCGGAATGTGGCTGCCCGGCAGGTACTTGTCCTGCTTGGCGGGGTTCAGGTCCACCACATACGGCAGCAGGTCTGGACGCACGCCGGCAAAGTTCAGCAGCGTGTTGCCCTTGGCTGCGGCACCGTAAGCGGCGATGCGCTTGCCGCCGCGGCGCAGTTCCACCAGGAACGCCAGCAGGTCATTCTTGACGCGTTCGGCCTGCTGCTGAAAGCGCGCGTAGAAATCAGTTCCAGCGACGCCCGCGCGCTGCTCTTCGTCCAGCGTGCGCGCCACTTCGGCGCCAACTTCATGCTTGCCGGTGTCCAGGCGCTGCGCGAAGACGCGCAGGCTGCCGCCGTGCGTGCCCAGGTGTTCGACATCGAACACCGACAGCCCGTTGGCCGTGAAGATGCGCGAGACCGCCGTGAGCGACAAGTACGAATAGTGCTCGTGATAGACCGTGTCGAATTGTCCTTCCTGCACCATGCGCAGCAAGTGCGGAAACTCGAACGTCGCCACGCCTTGCGGCTTGAGCAGGGCGGCGAAGCCCGAAACGAAATCGTTGATGTCCGGAACATGCGCCAGCACGTTATTGGCGGCAATCAAGTCCGCGGCGCGTCCGCCTTCGGTCAGCTCGTCGCCCAGTTCCACGCCAAAGAAGCGCTGCACGATGTCGATGCCGCGGTCGCGCGCGGCTTGCGCCGTGCTGGCGGTGGGCTCCACGCCGTAGCAGGGAATGCCCGCTTCCTTGACGTACTGCAGCAGATAGCCGTCGTTGGCTGCAATCTCGGCGACCATGCTGTCCTTGCCCAGACCAAAGCGACTGATCATCGCATCCACGTAGCGGCGCGAATGCGCCAGCCACGATGACGAGAATGAGCTGAAGTAGGCGTAGTCGTCGGTGAACAGCGCTTCGCGGCCCGCGTGGTCTTCCGTCTGGACCAGCCAGCAGGACTCGCACACCAGGATGCGCAGGGGGAACCAGGTCTCCGGACCGCGCAACGCCGCTTCGCTCAGGTAGGCGTTGGATGGCGGGGCGTGACCCAGGTCGAGAAAGGGCAGGCGCAAATCGGCCTGGCAATGGCGGCACTTCACAGTGCGACTCCAGAATAGGCAGCGTCCAGGCGCGGGTGTTGCTGATCGCGCTCGGACACGAGGGTAGGGGGGACGGGCCAGGAGATGCCGACGCGGGCCTCCTGGTAATGCAGGCCGGCTTCTGCCTGCGGGGCGTAGGAGGCGGAATGGCAATACAGCATTTCCACGTCGTCCGTCAGCGTCTGGAACCCGTGGGCGAAGCCTTCGGGAATCAGCAGCGCGCGGCCGTTGTCCGCTGACAGGCGTTCGGCATGCCATTGCAGGAACGTGGGCGAGCCCTGCCGCAGATCGATGGCGACATCCCAGACCACACCGCGGATGCAGCTCACCAGCTTCATTTCCGCAAAGGGCGGTAACTGGTAGTGCATGCCGCGAACCGTGCCGGCTTGCGCCGTATAGGTATGGTTGACCTGCGCGACCGGGCCGGTCCAGCCGCATGCGGCCATTTCGGCAGCATCGAACAGCCGCGCCAGAAAGCCACGCGTGTCGCCGCGCGGATGGCGCTGCACAACCTTCAGGCCAGCGATCGGGGTATCAAGGACGGCCAGGCTCATGCGCGCGCCTCGTAGCGGTCGATGTCGACATGGCAGAGCGCCTGCGCGTCTTCGCCAGCGTCGAATCGGCGATACCAGTCCATGCTGCGCGTCACGGCCTGCGACAGCGCCCAGTGGGGCGCCACGTTCAATACGGCGCGCGCCTTGGACGTATCCAGGGTGAGCAGGCCGGCTTCGTGCGGGCCTTCGATCTGTTCGGCATAGACCACGCGGCCCTTGCCGTAAGCGGACAGGGCCATGTCCACCACGGTGCGCACGGGCGCTGCTTCGGCCGCATCCGGGCCGAAGTTATAGGCGTCGGCCAACTCGGGCGCGTCCCACAGCTTTTCGGCCAGGGTCATGTAACCCGCAAGCGGCTCCAGGACGTGCTGCCACGGGCGAACCGACTGCGGGCGCCGCACATGCAGATCCTCGCCGCTCCGCCAGGCGCGCACGGCGTCAGGCAGCAGGCGGTCCGCCGACCAGTCGCCGCCGCCGATCACATTGCCGGCACGCGCGCTGGCGACTGCCAGGCCTTGTTCGCGCAGGAAGGCGTCGCGATAGGATGCGATGACCAGTTCGCTGGCGGCCTTGCTGGCGCTGTAGGGATCGTGGCCGCCCAGCGCGTCGTTCTCGCGGTAGGGATAGGGCCATTCGTTGTTGCGGTAGACCTTGTCGGTCGTGACCATGACCGCGACCCGGGCCGACGGCGTGACGCGCAGGGCATCCAGCAGGTGCGCCGTGCCCATGATGTTGGCGGCGAAGGTCTCGACCGGCTGCGCGTAGCTCGACCGCACCAGCGCCTGGGCGGCCAGGTGCAACACGATTTCGGGACGGGCGGCCAGCACCTGTTCGCGCAGCGCGGCGGCGTCGCGGATGTCGCCATAGCGGCTATCGATCAGGGCGTTCACGCGGGCGGCCTGGTACAGGCTGGGTTGCGTGCAAGGCGGCAGGGCGAAGCCCGTCACCTGCGCGCCCATCCGATGAAGCCAGATTGCCAGCCAGCCGCCCTTGAAACCGGTGTGCCCGGTCAGGAGGACGCGCTTCCCGCGCCAGAAACCGGCATTCGGCGTTACCAGACTTTCCATGGCGCTTTGCCCGTGCTCCAGAGGGATTCCAGCAGATTCTTTTCGCGCAGCGTGTCCATGGGCTGCCAGAAGCCCAGGTGTTCAAACGCGTGCAATTCACCTTCACGGCTGAGCGTTTCCAAGGGGCCGGCTTCCCAAGTCGTGTCGTCGTCTTCGATGAGCGACAGTACGCGGGGTGACAGGACGAAGAAGCCGCCGTTGATCAAGCCGCCGTCGCCGCGGGGCTTCTCGGTGAAACCGGCCACTTTGTCGCCCTCGCGGCGCAGGGCGCCATATCGACCGGGAGGCTGCACGGCCGTGACCGTGGCGGATTTGCCGTGCTTGCGGTGAAAGGCGAGCAGGGCGGTGATGTCGATGTCCGCCACGCCGTCGCCGTAGGTGAAGCAGAACGCCTCATCTTCCTTCACGTAGTCGGCCACGCGCTTCAGGCGCCCGCCCGTCATCGTGTTCTCGCCGGTGTCCACCAGCGTCACACGCCACGGTTCGGCCTTGCGCTGATGCACTTCCATGCGGTTGTCGGCCATGTCGAACGTGACGTCCGACATGTGCAGGAAGTAGTTGGCGAAATACTCCTTGATCATGTAGCCCTTGTAGCCGCAGCAGATCACGAAGTCGTTCACGCCGTGAGCGGAGTAGGTCTTCATGATGTGCCACAGGATGGGCCGCCCGCCGATCTCGATCATCGGCTTGGGGCGCGTGTGGGTCTCTTCGGAAATCCGGGTGCCAAGGCCACCGGCCAGGATGATTGCTTTCATGCTTGCGTTTCGCACCAGTTCTTGAACATTTCGCGCAGCGCGCCTTCGAACTTGCGCGCGAATGCGGGCTCGTCCATCAGGGGGCTGGCGTGCATCTCTTCGCGCAGGCCGGCGCGGATCCTTGCCAGGGCGGGGATGTCGCTGGCCAGCGCGACGACCTTGTCGATGTAGTCCGCTTCAGTTTGCGCAATCCATTCGGGCCGGCCGATCGCTTGAAGTACGGAGCTTCCAATGCGGCCGACGCTGGGTCTGTCGGCAAGAGTCACGTAGGGGACGCCCATGTACAGCGTCTCGACCAGCGTCACGCCGGAGTTGTGGGGAAAGCAATCCAGACCGATGTCGATGCCACGCAGGACGTCCCATGGCGGGCTGTGGTATCCGATGGACAACTGTTGGGGGCCGATGCCATGTGCCGCGAACCGCGCAGCCAGCGATTCGCACATATGACGATCGCGATAACTGTTGCTGTCGACGACGAGCCGGGCGTTTGGCAGACGCCGCAATATCTCGCTCCATACCCCTATCGTTCGATGGTTCATGCGAATGGCCCGGCTGAGGGTGCCCAACGTGACAACGCCGTTGCGAAGTGCGGGCAGGTCGCCTGGCGGCCCCATGTCTTGAACAGCGCGGTAAACGAAATTGCTCTGCTTGAGCCGCCAGGGCTTTTCGGCAAACAAGGCCTCGCTGCCCACAGGCGCCATATCCGCGTCCGTCATGATGTAGTCGATGGCGGACAAGCCCGTGGTGTATCCAAAGCCGAGCCAAGTGAGCGACACCGGCGCGGGCTTGCGGGCAAACACGCCCAGGCGATTTCCCTGGGTATGGCCTGCGACGTCGATCAGGACATCGATGCCATCAGCACGGATGCGTTCAGCCAGATCGGCATCGGTCAGGCGGGAAGTCGGTACCCAGTGATCGAAGTACGACTTCATGCGTGCCGTCACATGGTCTTCGGACGCGAGCTCGGCGTATGCGGTGATTTCGAAGCGGCTTCGATCATGATGCGCAAACAATGGCTCGATGAAATGGTTGCCAGAATGCTTCTTGAGATCCGGAGAGACATAACCGATCTTCAGTCGGCGATCCCAAGTTGCCGGGTTGGAATGCCTGCGCCATTTTTCCTTGAGGTGGCTGAACAAACGTCGGTCGCACTCTTGATACGCCTGAAACACCTCACTGGCCGATTTGTCCGGCGCATAATTGGTCGCGAACAGCAAGTTGCTATAACCGGTAGTCGAATCCGGGTAGGCCGCGACTGCGTCGCGAGCCGCCTTCTCCGCCGCGACGATGTCTCCGGCGTCGATCAAAACCTTGGTCAGGTTAAGTCGCGATTTTCGATGGGCGGGATTCTTCGTCAGTGCATTTTCATAAGCAATGCGGGCTTCCTTGTAACGGCGTTCGGCGCTCAGCGCATCCCCCAGAGCCGAATGTGCGTGTGCGCTGGCCGGTGAAAGCTCCACCGCCCGGCGGCTCGCGTTGATGGCCTCCGAGGTGCGCTCCATGCGTGCCAGGCAGATGCCGATCAGCACGTAGCCGCGCATGTCCGCGGGCGCACGTTGCAGCATCTGCATTGCGGCCAACATCGCCGCTTCCAACTGATTCGTGTTGAACAGGCATGCCGTCAACACCTCCCACGCATCTATGAACCCGGGCATGGCCTGGGTAAGCTTGCGGGCGATTGTTTCGGCCTCTTGGTAAGCGTTCTCCCGCATGAACTCCTGCATGCGGTTGGCTTGATTCAGCAGCGCGTTGGGTGGGGGCGGGCTGTTGTCGTTGCCGCACAGCACGCCGGCCTCGAGGCAGGTCCGTGCCAGCGCGCTGACATATAGCCCGCAATACGGTGCCTGGCCGCTGGCTGCTGCCAACCCGTCCCGCAGCCATACCAGCCACGTGTTGGCGGACGATTGGAGCAGGCCAAAGCGCTTCAGAAGGTGCAGAAACTCGGCGACATCCGGCGTCCCCGCAGACAGTCCGAAGGCGGAGGCGTTCTTGCTATGCGGAGCCGCCAAGGTGGCAAGCGCAGCCAATGGCACCTGCGCTGTCATGGCGGCTGCAAGCGCTTGCTGAATCTCGGTGAGCTGGAGCTTGACGGGTTCGTGCCAGAAGTTGAAGCCAGCCGTCAGCGCTTCACCGGGCGGGCTCAGCGTCTTGACCGACGGGACAATCCGCAGGGCGCCGCCGGCTGCGATGTCGTAGGGGCTAGGGTCAAGGCAGTAATGTGCAACGCCGTTCTCGAGCAGCGTCTGCAAGGCCTTGTCCAACAGCTTGCGGCCAGCCGCATCGTCCAGACCCTGGCGAACCATGACGCATGCAAGCACGGTCGTGTAGGGCAAGGAGGATGGCCATACATGAGCGAGCGTGTCGACGACGATCTGGACGGATTGCTGGGCAGTTGCCAGCGCCTGACCGCATTGGTTGACATAAGTAACGGTGCCCGATGCGTCACCGCCCGCCAGCCGTTGCAGGCCGCTTGCCCAGCGCAGGTCCTTGAAGCGGGCAATGTCGAACCGGAACGGTTCCGCCGTGGCTCGGCGGTCGGATATCCAAAGGCTTTGGCGAAAGCCTCGGCCCGTTGCGAAATCAAGGTATTGCTGCTTGAGAACGGGCGTCTGCCCCATAGTCAACAAGCTGTTCGACAGGGAAACCCCGGCGCCGAAGCCCAGCGCGATTTCAGATAGCGGTTGCGTGTCTCCGGCGTATGCCAAGCCAGCTTGGACGGCCTGGCCCGCAAACTCCACGAAATAGCACGGGTTGATCGTCAGCGGGTTCGGCGCTGTAACTGTCGGATCATTGAGATGTCCTTCGAGCCTTTTCGCCGTGGCGTTCAGCGCCGACGCAAACGGATTAACCGATGCGATGCCGTCGGTGAACAATGTCAGGGCGGCCTGCGCCGCAACCTTGACCTCGGCCTCCGTTTGGGCGGCATGCCCATGAAGCAGGACCGCATCGCGCACGACCTCAAATGCCTTCGCCCCGGGGTAAACGTGGTAATCCACGTACAGTATGCCGAGTGGCGAAAGGACGCGACCGCAGAAGTTCAAGAGGGCTTGGGCGTCGTCCGCTGGCAGGTAGCTGTACAGCCCCGACACAATCACGTAGTCGAAAGGCGCGAATCCTTCGTCCAGCTCGCCGTAGCCGCAATGGTAGAACACCGCGTTGTTCACTTCCAATGTGGCGGCGGCTTCCCGGGCAAGTTCGATAGCCGCGGGGTCCGCGTCAATGCCGACGACTTGAGCGCCGGGATACGCCACGGCAAAGGGCAGCAGCCCTTCTCCGCGGCCGCAGCCGATTGCGAGAACCCGTGCCTTGCCCAGTGGGACGGACTCGACGCCGTGAAGATGCGCACTGGCGCGAATGTGGGCGGGCGAATGGCTTGGTGCCAGACGCCCCGGGTCTGTGTGGGCTTGGCGTTGAAGAAAGGCCGGAATCGACATAAATAGAAGGGACGGGTAAACGCAAACCGCTTAAGGAGGATCGTGCAATTCTAGAAAGCGCGTGCACCCTTCATTCGGCGAATCAGCGTCGGAATTGCCCTTCAGTTTGGACAACAACTCCCGACGGGCGCGGCAATAAAAAAACCCGCCATATTGGCGGGTTTCGAGGAGCCGGGGGCTGGCGCGAAGGACCAGTTCCGGCCAGCGCTGAGGAGAAGCGGGTGTTCTCCCGAGCGCTTGGTGCTTTCTGCCGGGAATTAACGCAGCAGCGACAGCACGGTTTGCGGCACTTGGTTGGCTTGCGCCAGAACCGAGGTGCCCGCTTGTTGCAGGATCTGAGCCTTGGACATGTTCGACACTTCCGTGGCGTAGTCGGCGTCTTGAATACGCGAACGAGCGTTGGAGAGGTTGTTGACCACGTTGTTCAGGTTGGCGATCGTCGATTCCAGACGGTTCTGCACAGCACCCAGTTCGCCGGTCAGCTTGTCCAGCTTCGTGAAGGCGGCGTCCAGCGTCTTCATCGGATCGGTCGTCTTCGTACCCTTGCTGGTGTCTTCGGTCGTCAGGTTGCCGGCGCTGTTGACCTTGGCTTCCTTGCCGATCTTGGCTTCGTAGTCGCCCGTGCCCGTGCCGCTCTTGACGGTGACCTTACCCGTGTTGGGGTCAACCAGGTAGTTGGTGTCGTAGGACTTGGTCGTGGTGAACGTGCCCTTATCGTCGACGTACGTGTCGGTCGACTTGCCCGACGTGAACGTCAGGGTGGCGCTGGTGATGCCTTGGCCCAGGGTGATCGTCACGTCCGTGGCGGTCGCGTTCGCCTTCACGTTGGCCAGCAGAGCGTCGCTGCTGATCGTGTCGGTGAATTCCAGGTTGTTGGCGGTACCGGTGCTGCTGTAGGTCTTGCCACCGATCGTCACGCTGGCGTCGCCGGCGGTCGAAACGGCTGCAGCGGCCTTCATCACGCCATCCAGCGTGGCGGCGGTCGTGCCCGTGCCAGCGTTGTTGGTCGTCAGGTTGCCAGCGGCATCCAGGAAGGCGTCTTGGCCGCCGATGGTGACCTTGCCCGTGGCGTCAACTTCGAACGACGTCGAGTTCGAACCGACGTTGTTGTACGTGCCCGAGACGGTGCCGGTGGCGGGGCGCAGCGAGGTGGCCAGATCGCCAACAGCGGTCGTGCCGACGGCCGAGTTCGTGAATGTGAAGTTCTTGTTGGTGGCGTCGTAGGTGTAGACCGTGTCAGCGGCGGTGCCGTTGGAAACGGTAACCTTGTTGCCGTTTTCCAGCTTGCCGAAGGCTTGTTCAGCGGTCACGGCTTCGTGCGTCGTGGTGACCTTCCACTCGTTGGCGCCAACGGTGGTGCCGGAAGCGGCTTGCAGGTCGGACACGGTGGCCGAACGGTTCTGGGTCACGCCCGAGCCGTTGACGTTGAAGCCGTCCAGACCCAAGGTCTTGACGCTGATTTCGGTCAGGTTCAGGGTGATCGTTTCGCCGTCGTTGGCGCCGACTTGCAGCGTCAGGGGCTTGGCCGAATCCGACAGAACCTTCACGCCGTTGAAATCGGTTTGTTGCGAGATGCGATCGATGTCCGACAGACGCTGGTTGATTTCGTCTTGCATCGAGTTCAGCTGTTCTTGCGAGTAGCTGCCGTTGGCGGCTTGCACGGACAGTTCGCGAACGCGTTGCAGGTGGGTGTTGACTTCGGAGGCAGCGCCTTCGGTCGTTTGAGCCAGCGAGATGCCGTCGTTGGCGTTACGAGCGGCTTGGGTCAGGCCCTTGACGTTCGCGGTGAAGCGGTTGGCAATGGCCATACCGGCGGCGTCGTCCTTGGCGCTGTTGATGCGCAGGCCCGACGACAGGCGCTCGATGGCGGTGCCCAGGGAAGATTGCGACTTGTTCAGGTTGTTCTGAGCAACGAGCGACAAGTAGTTGGTATTGATGACTGCAGCCATGTTTAGGCTCCCAAGAGAGAAAGGCTTCTTCAAACCGGGCAGCGGGGCCGCCCATCTTTGTAACGGGAAGAATTCTTTGACTTGTGTCTTCGAATTTCTCCGTTGCCAGGATTACGGCAGCCTAAAAACATTCTTTAGGGTTTTTTTTTGGGCAATCGTATTTGTGGTGCGAAAACTTGATTCCTGCCAATTCCCTTGGGTGGATCTGGCAGGAGAGCCTGCACGTCAGTTGAGCAAAAGGCCGTTGCGGCGCAGTTTGTTCAGAAGCGAGTTGAGAAACTCTTGGGCTATAGGCTCAAGGTTACGGGCGCCTTTATACGACTGGCCATTCGGATGGGGGTGCCGGCCGGTCGTCCACGCGTCCCGCACGGCGCTGCGCAGTTCGGTCGCCGTGCGTGAACCGTCCATCATCCCCATGATGTGCAGGCTGAGCGGATCAGACGGCGGTGTCACGCCTTGGTGCCACAGATTGTGCATGCTGACTTGGCTGCCAAGCTTGGTCACTTCAGGCAATAGATCGAGAGCGCCCGCGATGAGCCGGGGCTTGGCCTGGGAACCTTGATACGAGGAAGGCTCCAGGCGGTAGTACAAGGCGTTGGATTGCACCAGGGCAATGATATGGGCCAGCAAGGCGCCGGTCATGTCTTGCGCTGGGGTGTCGGGTGCATTTGCGACCGCGACTTCGCGGATGGCGTCGAACGAGATCGATTGCGGCCACGCTTGACCCAGCTGGTCCATTAGGGAATGTGCAACCGGATCACGCGAACTCAGCGTGGCACCGCGCGCAGTCAGGTAATCGCGCTGCTGGGCGGCGGCGCCTGCCGGCGCGGGTTGGGGGCGCAGGTCGGCGGCAAAAAACATCTTGGTGAACACGCTGCCTTCAGGCTGATCCAAAATCGACTCGGCGCGTTCTGCGTGCACCAGCATGCTTTTACGGAACGAGCGGCCGATGGCGAAGTCCAGATACTGTTCCCGCATCTCGCGGCCGGCGTTGACGGCCAGCCCGTTCAAGCCCAGTGCCACGCGCGAACCGTACGTCGAAGGGAAGGACAACTGCGGCTCGGCATCCGTCACATAGGCCAGCCCGGCCTGCTGCGCCGCTGCCGCAAACTCCAGGAAGTAGCAGGGCGTGTTGACGGCTTCCAGGTATTCGTGAAGCAGGTAGTGATCGCTTTGGCCGCGCAGCTTCTGCGCGGTGTGCTGCAGCGCCGACTGGAGGGGATTGTTTTCCCACAGGCCGTTTTCGATCAGGCCCAGCATGTCCTTGGCGCGCGCCAGCCTTTCTTGCGGTGTCTGCGCACCGAAGCTGTTGAGCATCATGGCGTCGCGAATGACGTCCGACGCTTTCCAGCCCGGATAGGTGTTGTAACTGATATAGGCAATGCCGTCGGGCGCGAGGTTGGTCTTGCAGATGCGCAGGATCGCATCGCGCACCTCGGGCGGGACCCAGCTGAACACGCCGTGGCAAATGATGTAATCGAACGTGCCGAACTCCGGCGTGATGTCCGTCACGCTCATCGCGTGCAGGTCGAGATTGCGTGCGCCAGCGGCTTCGGCCGCGCGCTGGCCCGCTTCGATCTGCTGGGGCGACAAGTCAACGCCGACAACCCGGGCCTCGGGATAGGCTAATGCGAAAGGCAGTAAGTTTCCGCCAGCCGCGCAACCAAGCTCCAACACGCGCGCGCGATTCAACTCGGTTGCGGAAATCCCGTACAGATGGGCCACGGCACGTAGGCTGCCGGGCGCCGTGTACGAAAAGGGCAGGGAAAGATAGGGGGTTTCGTCGTAGGCGTCAGAAATGGCCTGCGTCAAGCGGTCGGGTGCGCTCATGGCGAAATTCCGGGAGGGGCGTGATGCCTTGCGAGACGCTCGCAGTCACCACGCAAGAGTTTGTGGGCTAGACCGAAAGGCTAGCAGCACCCCTGTGTCCCGGAAGGCATGAACAAGGTCCGATTTTCCCCCTGAATCCGCGCCGGCTGTCGGCCGTCTGTCATTTCGCGGCGGGGAAAATCAAATAATCTGCGCGATCTGCCCCTCCTGGGGCAACTCCTGCCAAGCCTGATCCTTCAACCGAGCCCGGATCCGCGCCGTCGCCTGCGACCGCAGCTGGCACACCCGCGCCTCGGTCACATTCATGATTGCGCCGATTTCCTTCAGATTCAGCCCCTGCTCGTAACACAACGACAGCAGCAGCTTCTCCCGATCGGGCAGGGCGTCAATCGCATGCACCAACGCCTGCCGGAAATCCCCGGCCAGCAGCGAATCCAGCGGATTCCCACTCGGCGCCCCGTGATTCAACGTCGCAGACCAATCCGCCTGCCCCGACGCCGAATCGGGTTCAGTAGTGAAGTCTTCGTAATGCACGATCTGCACGCCTTGCGCGTCGTGCAGCAGCGACTGGTATTCATCCAGCGGCAGTTCAAGCTGCGCGGCGATCTCGGCCTCAGTCGGCGCTCGCATTAAACGCTGTTCCAGAAACTGGATCGCCTGTTCGATCTTGCGGGCCTTCGTGCGCACGCTGCGCGGCAACCAGTCCTGGCCGCGAAGCTCGTCGAGCATCGCGCCACGGATACGCGTCGTGGCGTAGGTCTCGAATTGCGCGTCTGCGGTTTCCTGATAGCGGCGGACGGCGTCGAGCAGGCCGATCATGCCGGCTTGTATCAAGTCGTCGAGTTCGACGCTGGCGGGAAGCCGGGCGAGCAATTGCAAAGCCAGCTTCCGAACTAGCGGCGCGTATTCGACCAGGCTGTCATCTGCGTGGGGCATTGCGGGAATTCTGGCGGAGTCCATCGTGAAGCGCGGTCGTGTTGCCAATTTGCGACATTGTCGACAAGCGCGGCTACGGTAAGGCGGGCGAATCTTAAGAGTCGCTAAGTTGGCATTGTCGGCAATGGGGCGCCGTTCATTTCAGGAAGTACGCAACGTTTTGAATGCTTATTTGGCAAATTGGCGAAAATTTGTCACGAACTTGTATGTCAAGGTGTGTCTAGAAAGGCACGTTGCGCAACATCAACAAAGATTTGTCATATAAGTCATAGAAAATGACATCACCTGTGGTAAATTTTACTTAATTTGCGAACAAATGATACATTTCGCATAAAAACAGGATGCAGCAAGCAGTCAGGTAACAATCGTTGCCTGCGCTATGAGTAATCAAGCCCCTCGGGTGGGATAGGGATAGGGAGTACGGCGTGCAACAAGTCGAAAATTCTTTGCTGGCAGACATTCGCGAAGTGAATCTGTCATATCTGTTACTGGCTCAGCGTATGTTGCGGGACGATTTCGCCGCATCGATGTTCCGTCTGGGTTTCAGCAACGAAGTCGCTGACATTCTCATGCGCCTTTCGCCGGCGCAATTGGTGAAACTGGCCAGCTCCAGCTCGCTGCTGTGCCGTTTCCGCTTTGATGATTACAGCCTGCTGTCCGCGCTGACTCACGACGTTCTGGGTGGTGCGCTGCAACAAGCGCATGCAACCATCCTGCTCGCCAAGCAGCCTGTCGAAGAACTGGCCTGACGGCCTCGCGAATTCCACTCGGATACACCTGTAATGGCCTCCAAGAGCGTTTCCCAGGAAGCGGACGACATTCTGCTTGCTAGCTCCATGATTACGCTGGGCGCGCGCCTTCAGGTGCTTGAGGCTGAAACAAGCCTCAGCCATGATCGCCTCGCCCGCCTGTATCGCGAAATCCGCGGCTGCTCGCCACCCAAGGGCATGCTGCCTTTTTCGGTTGACTGGTTCATGACCTGGCTGCCGAATATTCATTCCTCTCTCTTCTATAACGTGTATTCGTTCCTGAATACGCGCACCACCAGCAAGGGCATACGCGCCACCATCGATGCGTATCGCCTGTATCTCGAAAACGCGGGGCAGGAAACCGCGGATGCCGAGCCCGTCCTGAGCTTTACCCGGGCGTGGATGCTGGTGCGATTCTTCGACAGCGGCATGTTGCAGCTCTCTGCGTGCCGGCAATGCGGCGGCCATTTCATCGCCCACGCCCACGATCCGCAGTCCGATTTCGTGTGCGCCATCTGCCGTCCGCCACCTCGCGCCGGCAAGACCCGCGCGGCGGCCAAAGCACGCGCCGGCAGCCGTTCAGCCCCCATTGCGACCGCCGCTCCGACCTGATCGGGCGTCCAAATACATCAAAAGCCCTGGAAAACACCCCCTAACCCGCCTTTTTGGGGCAGGGGGGACAGGGGATCATTGACGCAAGTTATAGACTTCGTTGGCAGGGGCCCGTTGTGTTGATTGTTATCGGTTTTCTTGTGGTGATCGTGTCGGTCGTCGGCAGCTTCATGGCGCTGGGCGGACACATGGGCGCGCTTTACCAGCCCTTCGAGCTGACGCTGATCTTCGGCGCGGCGTTCGGGGCGTTCCTGGCGGGCAACAGCAAGAAGTCGCTGATGCTGGTCAAGAAGGCGCTTCCCGACGCGCTCAAGAGCTCGCGCTACGGCAAGGACGTGTACATGGAGCTGATGGCGCTCCTGTATGTGCTGCTGAACAAGGCGCGCCGTGAAGGCCTGATGGCCATCGAATCGCATATCGAGGATCCGGGCTCCAGCCCGATCTTCAGCGAATATCCCCGTATCGCCAAAGACGAGAAGCTCATGGAGTTCATTACGGACTACCTGCGCATCATGATCAGCGGCAACATGAGCTCGTTCGAAATCGAAACGCTCATGGACGAGGAAATCGAAACCTACCGCCACGAACGCGAAGTGCCGGCGCATGCGCTGCAGCAGATGGCCGACGGCCTGCCTGCTTTCGGTATCGTGGCCGCGGTGCTGGGTGTGATCAAGGCGCTGGCCGCCGTGGATCAGCCGCCCGCCATTCTGGGTGACCTGATCTCCAAGGCGATGGTCGGCACGTTCCTGGGTATTTTGCTGGCGTACGGCTTTGTGGGTCCGCTGGCCTCCCGCGTGGAGCGCCGCACCGATGAAGCCATGAAGGTGCTCGAATGCATCAAGACCACGCTGCTGGCCAGCATGAACGGCTACCCGCCCCAGCTCGCGGTGGAATTCGGCCGCAAGGTGCTGTTCTCGGCGGTCCGGCCCACCTTCGGTGAGCTGGAAGAGCACGTCCGCCAGACCAAGTCGACCGGCAAGGCCTGACGGAGCGGGCCATGAGCACGGTAAATAATCACCGTGTGGTGATCCGCCGCAAGAAGGTCAAGGGCGGCGGGCACCACGGGGGCAGCTGGAAGATCGCGTACGCCGACTTCATCACGGCAATGATGGCGTTCTTCCTGGTGATGTGGCTGGTCAGCATCGTGCCGAAGGAAGAACTGAAGGGCATCGCGGAATATTTCCGCATGCCGCTGCGCGTCGCCATCACGGGCGGGCCCAGCAGTTCGGCTGAAACGAGCGCCGTCCCGGGCGGCGGGCAGGACCCGCTGCGCAGCGAGGGCGACGTGCGCCGCGGCCAGGGCAACCGGGTCGAGTCCCAGCCGATGGGCGACGCCGAGCGCCGCGAGCAGCATCGCCTCGAAAACCTCAAGAAGCGCCTCGAAAACGTCATCGAGACGAGCCCGGTCCTGAAATCCTTCCGGCCGCAGCTCCTGATCGATCTGACGACCGAAGGCCTGCGCATCCAGATCATCGACAACCAGAACCGCCCGATGTTCGCGACCGGCCGCGCCGAAGTGCAGCCGTACATGCGCGACATCCTGCGCGAGCTGGGGCCGGTGCTGAACGAACTGCCCAACAAGGTCAGCATTTCGGGTCATACCGACGCGTCGCAGTATGCGCGCGGCGAACGCGCCTATAGCAACTGGGAGCTGTCGGCCGACCGCGCAAACGCTTCGCGCCAGGAATTGGTGGCGGGCGGCATGAACGAAAGCAAGGTCATGCGCATCCAGGGTCTGTCTTCCAGCATGAGTCTGGTTAAAGATGATCCGTATGCAGCCGTTAATAGACGCATCAGCCTGGTGGTGCTCAACCAAAGCACCCAGAAGCGCATCGAAAGCGAGAACGCCGCAGCCGCGGATTTGAGCGCCAAGGATGCGCGCGAGGTGGGGACGGCCGTGCAGGCGGTGCAAGCCGCCAGCCAGGCCGCAACGGCAACCAAGCAGGGCGAGGCGGAGAACATCCCGCCCGCTGAAGGGGTTCGACAACAATGACGGCAACGATACTCGTGGCGGATGATTCCACGACCATGCGGATGATCGTGCAGGCGACGCTGACCGGCGCAGGCTGGAACGTGTTGACGGCTTGCAACGGCCAGGAAGCGCTGGAGGTGGCGATGGCCAACCCGGTGGATCTGGTCGTCAGCGACTGGAACATGCCGGTGAAGGGCGGTCTGGAGTTGATCCAGGGGTTGCGCGAAGAGGACCGGTACATGGATGTGCCGGTGCTGGTGCTGACCACCGAGGACGACGTGGACAGCAAGATGGCAGCCCGGGATCTGGGTGTTTGCGGCTGGCTTTCCAAGCCGGTGGATCCCGATGTGCTGGTGGAATTGGCGACCGAGCTGCTCGACGAGCAGGCCGGCGCGTAGCAGGTTCATTTAGAAAGGCGTACGGGTCATGAGTTCTGGTTTGGACCTCAGTCAGTTTTACGAGACCTTTTTCGACGAGGCGGACGAGCTGCTCGCGCAAATGGAGCAGCTGTTGCTCGAGCTCGATGTGGGCGCGCCCGACATCGAGCAGCTCAACGCCATTTTCCGCGCGGCACATTCGATCAAGGGCGGTGCGGCGACGTTCGGCTGTTTCAACCAGCTGGCGGGCACGACCCATCTGCTTGAGAACCTTCTGGACGCGATCCGGCGTGGCGAAATGGCGCTGCGCACGGACATGATTGATATTTTCTTGGAAACGAAAGACGTGCTCAAAAGCCAACTGGATGCCTATCGGGCCTCCGAAGAGCCCGATGATGCCGTGTTTGAGCGTATTTGCGCCGTATTGAGGCAGCTTGCGCTGGAGCATAAGGATCCCGCCGCGGCCGCAGCCGCTGCGCCCGCAGCCGCCCCGGTCGCCGCCCCGGCGCCCGCACCCGTGCAGCAGGCGCCAGCGCCCGTGCCCGCCGCGCCGGTCGAAGCCGCCGCGCCGGCCGCCGCCACCAGCGAGCAAGCCGGCGGCCTGCCGCTGCGTGTGCGCATCACCAAGGTTTCCGACAAGGATGCCGCGTCCCTGCTCGAAGAGATGGGCAACCTGGGCACCGTCAAGGCGAGCGAACGCGCCAATGGCGTGCTGACGGTCTGGGTCGACAGCACGTGCACGCCGGAAGACATCGAGGCCGTGTGCTGCTTCATCGTCGACGGCGACCAACTGAACATCGCCCGCGAGGCAGCGCCGGCAAGCGGCGACGCCGCGCCCGTGGCGGCCGAAGCGGCGCCTGCCGCGCAAGCCGCGCCGGTTGCCGCGCCGGCCGCGGCCCCGGCTGCGCCGGAAGCGCCCGCTGCCGACGTTGCAGCGGCAGCCGACGCTGCCGCGCCGGCCGCCCGTGCCGCCGCCCGACCGGCCGCTTCCGCCGCCGCCCACGCAGACAAGGAATCGACCTCGATCCGCGTCGGCGTTGAAAAAGTCGACCAGGTCATCAACCTGGTTGGCGAACTGGTCATCACGCAGGCCATGCTGGCGCAGACCGCCTCCACGCTGGATCCGGTGCTGCACGATCGCCTGCTGAACGGCATGGAGCAGTTGGAGCGCAATGCGCGCGATCTGCAGGAAGCCGTCATGTCGATCCGCATGATGCCGATGGATTACGTGTTCAGCCGCTTCCCGCGCCTGGTGCGCGATATCGCCGGCAAGATGGGCAAGCAGATCGAACTGCAAACGTACGGCCGCGCGACCGAGCTGGACAAGAGCCTGATCGAACGCATCATCGATCCGCTGACCCACCTGGTGCGCAACAGCTTGGACCACGGCATCGAAACGCCCGAAAAGCGTATCGCCGCCGGCAAGGATCCGGTTGGCCAGCTGGTGCTGTCCGCGCAGCACAACGGCGGCAACATCGTCATCGAAGTCAGCGACGACGGTGGTGGCCTGAGCCGCGAAAAGATTCTGAAGAAGGCCATGGCGCAAGGCCTGGCCGTCAACGAAAACTCGCCCGACGACGAGATCTGGCAGCTGATTTTTGCTCCCGGTTTCTCCACGGCCGAAAAGGTCACGGACATTTCCGGCCGCGGCGTGGGCATGGACGTCGTGCGCCGGAACATCCAGGACATGGGCGGCCACGTGCAGCTGTCGTGCGAGCCGGGCAACGGCACCACGACCCGCATCGTGCTGCCGTTGACCCTGGCCATTCTGGACGGCATGTCGGTGCGCGTCGGTGAAGAAACCTTCATCCTGCCGCTGAACCACGTCACCGAATCGCTGCAGCCCACCAACGACCAGATCTACTCGGTTGCCGGCAACGAGCGCGTCATGCACGTGCGCGGCGAATACCTGCCGCTGGTCGAGATGCACCGCGTGTTCTCGGTGGGCGAGGCCCAGACCGATCCCACGCAGGCGATCGCCGTCATCATGCAGGCCGAGGACCGGCGCTTTGCGCTGCTGGTCGATCACCTGATCGGACAGCATCAGGTGGTGGTCAAGAATCTGGAATCGAATTACCGCAAGGTCCCGGGCATTTCCGCCGCCACCATTCTTGGCGATGGCAGCGTGGCCCTGATTGTCGACGTATTTGCGCTCGCGCGCGCCAACCGGGAGCGCTGGTCGCAGCCCGAAGCCGTTCTGAATTGATGGAGCACTAAAAAATCATGGCAGCCAAACCGCAAGCGCAAGCCGCGCGCAATGAAGATGTCGGCAGCGAGTTCCTGGTCTTCACGCTGGGCGACGAGGAATACGGGATCGACATCCTGAAGGTGCAGGAAATCCGCGGCTACGACGCCGACACGGTCACCCGCATCGCAAACGTCCCGCCGTTCATCAAGGGCGTGACGAACCTGCGCGGCATCATCGTGCCGATCGTCGACCTGCGCATCAAGTTCAACCTGGGCCGCGTCGACTACAACGAGCAGACCGTCGTCATCATCCTCAATCTCGACCGCCGCGTCGTGGGCATCGTGGTGGACGGCGTGTCGGACGTGCTGATGCTCAACTCGGGCCAGGTTCGTCCGGCGCCCGAGTTCGGCGCCACGCTGTCGACCGAGTACCTGACGGGTCTGGGCACCGTGGATGAGCGCATGCTGATCCTGGTGGACATTGAAAAGCTGATGACCAGCGACGAAATGGCGCTGGTGGAGAAGGTCGCCTCCTGATCGGAGTCTGGCCGGAATGCGGGGTAAAGGCGCCATATTGATCGCGATGTGGCGCTTTCCTTTAACGATTGCAGTCAAGGGATGGTTCTTGTGATGCGCAAGTTTTTCGCGAACATGACGATACGCAGCAGCCTGTTGTGGGTGCTGGCGTTCTTCTCATTCATGTTGGTGATTGGTGCCGCGCTGGGCGTGTTGTCGTTGCGCATCAGCAATGGGACGCTGGCCGAGATCAAGCAATCGCAGGAATTGAACGACGCCGTCAACCGCGTCGTGCTGAGCCACAAGGACACGCTGAACGGCCTGGCCCGTGCCGCGACCCTGAACTATGCGGACATCGTGCGCAGCGTCGGTCAGCCGACCCTGCTGGCGCAAGGTCTGTCCAGCGAGGCCGCCGGCCTGCTGGAACGTGCCAAGGCGTCGCTGAACAAGGGCCAGGCCGAGTTCGATTTCTTCAAGACCCTGCCACGGCCGGCCGAAGCCGCCGAGGCCCTGAAGGAGATCGACGACTCCTATGCGGCGCTGGTGCAGCAGGGTGTCGCACCGTTGGTCGCCGCGCTGGAAAAGGCCGACATGCCGGCTTACCAGACGCAGATCCAGAAGGTGCAGGACGCCCTGGAAGGCCGCTTTGCGCGCGCCGTCGAAGGCTTTGACTTCTGGCGCGCCAGCAAGATGACGGACGCGTTCGAAGTGGCGCAAGTGCGCTACCAGTTTGTGCTGATGGCCGTCAGCGCCGGCGGCATCATCGCGGCGCTGCTGGTGTTCGCCACCTACGTCTTCCTGCGCCGCCGCGTGCTGCAGCCGCTGAAGGAAGCCGGCCACCATTTCGACCGCATTGCCGGCGGCGACCTGATGGCGCGCGTGGAAGCCAGCAACACCAATGAAATCGGCCAGCTGTTCGCGGCGCTCAAGCGCATGCAGGAAAGCCTGACGCGCACGGTGGCCTCGGTGCGCCGCGGCGTCGATGAAATCAACGTGGGCTCGCATGAGATCGCGGCGGGCAACACGGACCTGTCCAGCCGCACGGAGCAACAGGCCGCTTCGCTGGAAGAGACCGCCGCCTCGATGGAAGAGCTGGCGTCGACCGTCAAGCAGAACGCGGACAACGCCCGCCAGGCCAACCAGCTGGCCGCCAGCGCGTCTGACGTGGCCGAGCGCGGCGGCGCGGCGGTGTCGGAAGTGGTGCACACCATGGAAGGCATCTCGGCCAGCTCGCGCAAGATCTCGGAAATCGTGTCGGTGATCGACGGCATCGCATTCCAGACGAACATCCTGGCGCTGAACGCGGCGGTGGAAGCCGCGCGCGCCGGTGAGCAGGGCAAGGGTTTTGCGGTGGTGGCGGGCGAAGTGCGTTCGCTGGCGCAGCGCAGCGCCCAGGCCGCCAAGGAAATCAAGGGCCTGATCGAAGACTCCGTGACCAAGGTGGGCGCGGGTTCGCAGCAGGTCGAACGCGCCGGCTCCACGATGCAGGAAATCGTGGCCTCGGTGAAGCGCGTGACGGACATCATGGGCGAGATCTCGGCAGCGTCCGAAGAACAATCCAGCGGCATCGACCAGGTGAACCGCGCGGTGTCGCAGATGGACGAAGTGACGCAACAGAACGCGGCGCTGGTGGAAGAGGCGGCTGCGGCTGCGGGCTCGCTGCAGGAACAGGCGCAGCGCCTGGCCGAAGCGGTGGCCGTGTTCAAGATCAATACGGGCGAGGTCATCGAAGTGCCGGCGCATCGGCTGTCATCGGTGCACGCCACCTATGACGACGCCCGCCTGCATGCGCCCGATGCGCCTGCTTTGGGACGCTGAGGATACGCGTGGCAACTTCGGCGAATACGGCCCCGTCCATTTCGGTGGACCGCCAGTTTGATTTCCGTGACGCGGATTTTTCCCGCGTCCGCAAGATGATCCACGCGCGCGCCGGCATTTCGCTCGGCACGCACAAGCGCGAGATGGTCTACAGCCGCCTTGCGCGCCGCCTGCGGGCGTTGGGCGGGCAGGATTTCGGCAGTTATCTGGACAGCCTGGAGAACGAGCCCGACGCCGCGGAGTGGGAAGACTTCATCAACGCGCTCACGACGAACCTGACTGCGTTCTTTCGTGAATCGCATCACTTTCCGATCCTGGCGGACTTCGCGAAGAAGCGCGGGGGACCCGTTTCGGTGTGGTGTTGTGCAGCCTCGACGGGCGAAGAGCCGTACTCGATCGCCATTACGCTGACCGAAGCCCTGGGCCCGCGGGCCGCCGGCTCGACCGTGCTGGCTACCGACATCGACACCAGCGTGCTGAACCGCGCGCGCACGGGCGTCTATCCGAACGAACGCGTCGCGAAGATGGAAAGCGAGCGCCTGCGCCGCTTCTTCCTGAAAGGACGCGGCGCGAACGAAGGGCATGTGCGGGTGCGGCCCGAGATCGCCGAGATGGTGCGATACGAGACGCTGAACCTCTTGTCGCCGTCGTGGGGGATCACCGAAAAGTTCGACGTGATCTTCTGCCGCAACATCATGATCTATTTCGACAAGCCGACCCAGGCCAAGATCCTGGAGCGGTTCGTGCCCCTCATGAAGCCGGGCGGCCTGCTGTTTGCCGGCCACTCCGAGAACTTCACGTACATCAGCCGGGATTTCCGTCTGCGCGGGCAGACAGTCTACGAATGCGCAAATAAGGCCTGAACGGGCCAGGGCAGCAAACAAGATGAAGAAAATAAGCGTTTTGTGTGTGGATGACTCCGCGCTTGTGCGCGGCTTGATGACCGAAATCATCAATAGCCAGCCGGATATGGAAGTGGTTGCGACCGCACCCGATCCGCTGGTCGCGCGCGACCTGATCAAGCGTCACAACCCCGACGTGCTGACGCTGGACGTGGAAATGCCCCGCATGGACGGGCTGGATTTCCTGGAAAAGCTGATGCGCCTGCGTCCGATGCCGGTCGTGATGGTGTCGTCGCTGACCGAGCGTGGTGGCGAAATCACGCTGCGCGCGCTGGAACTGGGCGCCATCGACTTCGTGACCAAGCCCAAGCTGGGCATTCGCGACGGCCTGCTCGAATACACGGAACTCATTGCCGACAAGATCCGCGCCGCGTCGCGCGCCAAGCTGCGCGCGCCCACGCCCCATGCGGCGGCAGCCGCGCCGGCGCCCATGCTGCGCCGTCCGCTGTCCAGCTCGGAAAAGCTGGTCATCGTGGGCGCGTCCACCGGCGGCACCGAAGCCATCCGCGAAGTCCTGCAGCCGCTGCCGCCGGACAGCCCCGCGATCCTGATCACGCAGCACATGCCGGCCGGCTTCACGCGGTCGTTCGCGCAGCGCCTGGACGCGCTGTGCGCCGTGACCGTGCGCGAGGCCGTGCACGGCGAGCGCGTGCTGCCGGGCCACGTGTACCTGGCGCCGGGCGGCGAGATGCACATGCGGTTGGGCCGCAGTGGCGCCAACTACGTCATCGAGCTGGAAGCCAGCGAACCGGTCAACCGCCACCGTCCGTCCGTGGACGTGCTGTTCAATTCCGCGGCCGTGGCGGCGGGCAAGAACGCCATCGGCGTGATCCTGACGGGCATGGGCAAGGATGGCGCCACCGGCATGCTGGCCATGCACCGGGCGGGCGCGCACACGATCGCGCAGGACGAAGCAAGCTGCGTGGTCTTTGGCATGCCTCGCGAGGCCATTGCCATCGGGGCTGCAAGTGAAGTGGTGCCGTTGTCGGCGATGAGCGAACGCATTCTGACTCGCCTGGGCGACCGTGGGCACCGCGTTTAACGCGGACTGACGCCACGATCGGTCTCAAGCAAATTTTTTCTGGAGTGAAAGATGGTAGACAAGGGCCTGAAGATTCTGGTGGTGGATGACTTCCCCACCATGCGGCGGATCATCCGCAACCTGCTCAAGGAGCTGGGTTTCGAAAACGTGGATGAGGCCGAGGACGGCGCCATTGGCCTGGAGAAGCTGCGCAACGGCGGCTTCCAGTTCGTGGTGTCCGACTGGAACATGCCCAACCTGGACGGTCTGGAGATGCTCAAGCAGATCCGCGCCGACGCATCGCTGGCCTCGCTGCCGGTGCTGATGGTGACGGCAGAAGCCAAGAAGGAAAACATCGTTGCCGCAGCCCAGGCCGGCGCCAACGGTTACGTGGTCAAGCCTTTCACCGCGGCAACGCTGGAGGAAAAGCTGAACAAGATCTTCGAGAAAATTGGCGGGTGAGGTGTGCGATGAGCTCAACGGAAACAGTTGACCCGGCAGAGTCGCCCGACCTGATCCATCGCATCGCCTCGCTCACCCGCATGCTGCGCGACAGCATGCGCGAACTGGGCCTGGATCAAGCGATCAAGGACGCCGCCAATGCAATCCCCGATGCGCGCGACCGCCTACGGTACGTGGCGCAGATGACCGAGCAGGCCGCCAACCGGGTGCTCAACGCCACCGAGCAGGCCGGTCCTATCCAGGACAACATGTCGCGTTCGGCCCAGGCGCTGGATAGCCGCTGGCAGCAATGGTACGACCAGCCGCTGGAGATGCCTGAAGCGCGCGAACTGGTGCAGGACACGCGCGCCTTCCTGGCCGACGTGCCCAAGCAGACGCAGCAGACGCAGTCCAAGCTGATGGAAATCATCATGGCGCAGGATTTCCAGGACCTGACGGGCCAGGTCATCATGCGCATGATGGACGTGGTGGGCGCGATCGAACGCGAACTGCTGCAGGTGCTGCTGGACAACGTGCCGCAAGAGCGCCGCGATGAAGCCAACAGCCTGCTCAACGGTCCGCAGATCAACCCGCAAGGCAAGACCGACGTGGTCACCAGCCAGGACCAGGTCGACGACCTGCTGGCCAGCCTGGGCTTCTAAGCCCGGCCCTCGGGCGATGTTCGCTCCCGGACATTGCCCCGGTGTCAGACACCCGCATGGCCCTGGTGTCTGACACCCGCGCGCGCTGCGTCCTTGCGGCTGCCTGCCGCACTTGGCCGTCTTTGCCGCCTCGTCCGCATGACGTATTCCCTAAGAGCGCAAACGCGACCCGCCCGATAGACTCCTGCCAACAATAATCGGGGCCTTGCAGCGCGAGACAAGGCGCGCCTAGCGCGTCAGGCCACGGATGCCCAAAGCAGGCGGTCCGGGCCAGGGAGAGGAGGTTCATCATGGCCAGATCCGTATTCCGCCTGGGCGGCATGTGGGGCTTGTTGCGTCGGCTCAATCGCGGCGACGCGATGCTGTCGGAGCGCGCCCTGTCTTTCAGTCCGGCCGCCTGGCCGCTGTACCGTTTTCTGGCGCAGATCCGCGTGCGGGTCATGACGGTGCGCCAGTCCAGCATCGAGATCGCGCTGAACGCGGCGCGCACGCAGTTCCAGGCGGGGCGCTGTTCGCTGCTGGCGCGCGAGCAGGCCAGGGCCGCCGACGCGCTTGCCGCCAGCGGCGCGCAGATCGCTGACCTGTCGGCATCCACCTCCACGCATGCCCGCGAAATCGCCGCCGTGTCCGGCCAGAACCTGCATACCGCAGAGCAGGCGCTGGCGGAGCTGACCGAGGTCAAGACGCGCGTCGACCGCATGACGCAAGAGATGGCGGCTTTTACCGAAGTGGTGGGGCAACTGGCCGCCCGCGCGAAATCAGTGGGCGACATCAGCCAGGCAATCAAAGGCATTGCGCTGCAGACCCAGTTGCTCGCGTTGAACGCGGGCGTCGAGGCGGCCAGGGCAGGGGATGCGGGCCGAGGCTTTGCGGTGGTGGCCAGCGAGGTCGGCCGTCTGGCCGAACGCGTCAACACCGCCACCGGCGACATCGGCCGCCATACCTCAGAGATGCTGGACCTGGTCGAATCCACCCAGCGCCAGACCGGCACGCTGCGCGAGGATGTGGACGCGTCGGGCGCGGTGCTGAACCGCACCTGTGACGGATTCGAGCGCTTCGTGCGCGACTTCGACAGCATGAACCGGCAGGTGGGTGAAGTGGTCCAGGCGATTGGCGAGGTCGACGCCACCAATCACGGCATGAGCCAGGAGGTGGGGCGCATCGCGGCGTTGAGCGCGGACGTGCTGGAACGGGTCGGCAGCATGTCGGGCGAGATCGACCGCATCCGCCGCCAGACCGAAAGCGTGCAGGAGGTGCTGGCCGACATGCGCACCGGCGATACCGCGTTCGACAGCCTGTCGGCGTCGCTGGAGGCGTTTGCGGACGCGGCGGCCGGACTGCTGCACGATGCCCGGTGGCGCGGTGTCGACGTGTTCGACCGCCACTACCAGCGCATTCCCGGCAGCGAGCCGCCGCGGTATCACACGGCGTATGACCGGGCCATCGACGAGCCGCTGACGCGCCTGCTCGACAGTGTGCTGCAGGCGGTGCCCGGCGCGATCTACACGATCCTGGTGGACAACCGGGGTTACGCACCCGCGCACAACAGCCGATTTTCGCTGGCGCCGACCGGCGATCCGAAGGTCGACATCGTCCGGGTGCGCAACAAGCGGATCTTTGACGATCCCGTGGGCGCCCGGCTGGCTGCCAACACGGGCGCGCAGTTGTTCCAGACGTATTCGCGGGATACCGGCGAGATCGTCAACGACATTTCCCTGCCCATTTATCTGGGGCCGGAACACTGGGGCGCCGTGCGCATCGGGCTGGATTACGCGCGGTTCCAGTCGGTCGTGGACGGGCGGGGCGCCGGGGGACGGGCGGCGCCGGTGGCGGGTTGACGGGGTGGCGTCACGCGGGCGTTCATGTTGCGGCTTGATGGGGCGGCTTGATGTGGCAAGTTGAAGCGGCGGGCTGAAGGCGCCCGCCCAGGGGGGCTGACCGGCAGCCGGCGGCGCATCCGGGAATAGCGCCGCTTTCCCCCCGTTTCTTGGCATATCGCCAACCCCCGGCGCCTCCTAGAATCTCGGCGGGCGGCTTGCATTCCACGTCAGCGAGCCGCAACGATCCCGTAGAGCATGTCCGAAGAAAGCGACCTCGAGAAAACCGAAGCCGCCTCTCCCAGGCGCCTGGAAAAGGCGCGCGAGGAGGGGCAGATTGCGCGTTCCCGGGAACTGGGCACGTTCATGATGCTGGCCGTCGGTGTCGCCGCGATCTGGGCGGGCGGCGGGTCGCTTTACAGGGGCCTGAGCGGCGTGCTGCGCAACGGGCTGGCCTTCGATCAGCGCGTCGCGTTGGATCCCGGCGTCATGGTCGAGCAGGCGGTAAGCGGTTTCGGCCATGCGCTGCTGGTGCTGCTGCCGATCTTCGGCCTGCTGGCGGTGGTTGCAGTGCTGTCGAGCGTGGTGCTGGGCGGCCTGGTGATCTCGACCAAGCCGCTGACGCCCAATTTTTCGAAGCTCAGCCCGCTGGCCGGCTTGAAGCGCATGTTCTCGTCGCAGACGGTGGTGGAGCTGATCAAGGCGCTGGCCAAGGCGCTGCTGGTGGGCGGCGTGGCGGTCTGGGTCATCTGGCGCTATCACGACGACATGATGGGGCTGATGCACGTCGCGCCGTCGGCCGCGCTGACCAAGGCGCTGACCCTGGTGGCGATGTGCTGCGCCTTCATCGTGGCGTCGCTGCTCATCATCGTCATGCTGGACGTGCCCTGGCAGATCTGGAGCCATCTGAAGAAGCTGCGGATGTCCAAGGAAGACGTGCGCCAGGAGCACAAGGAAAGCGAAGGCGATCCGCATGTGAAGGCGCGCATCCGGCAGCAGCAGCGCCAGGCGGCCCGCCGGCGCATGATGTCCGAGGTGCCGAAGGCCGACGTCGTGGTCACCAACCCGACGCACTATGCGGTGGCGCTGAAGTACGACGAATCGAAGGGCGGCGCGCCGCGCGTGCTGGCCAAGGGCACGGGCCTGATCGCCGCGAAGATCCGCGAGCTGGCCGCCGAAAACAAGATTCCCACATTGGAAGCGCCGCCGTTGGCGCGCGCATTGCATCAACACGTCGAGCTGGGACAAGAAATCCCGGCCGAGCTGTATACCGCGGTGGCGGAAGTGCTGGCATGGGTATTCCAGCTACGATCCTGGCGCTCGGGTTGGGGGCTTGAACCCCCGGCCCCCACGAAGTTGAACGTGCCAGCCGAACTGGACCCGCAGGCAAAAAACGCAGCACAAGGAGTTTAAGGAATGAGCGCTCTGCTCACCATGTTGAAGAATAACGGCGGCACGCACGCGCGGCTGCTGGCGGGTCCCATCCTGATCGTGATGGTGCTGGGCATGATGGTGCTGCCCCTGCCCACGTTCCTGCTGGACTTGCTGTTCACCTTCAACATTGCGTTGTCCGTGATGATCCTGCTGGTGGCCATGTTCACGCGCAAGCCGCTGGACTTTGCCGCGTTCCCGGCCGTCCTGCTGTTCGCGACGCTGCTGCGCCTGTCGCTGAACGTCGCGTCCACCCGGGTCGTGCTGCTGCACGGTCACACGGGCCCGGACGCCGCGGGCAAGGTGATCGAGGCCTTCGGGCACTTCCTGGTGGGCGGCAACTTCGCGGTCGGGATCATCGTCTTCATCATCCTGACCATCATCAACTTCATCGTCATCACCAAGGGTGCGGGCCGTATCGCGGAAGTGGGCGCGCGCTTCACCCTGGACGCCATGCCCGGCAAGCAGATGGCGATCGACGCGGACCTGAACGCCGGCCTGATCGGCGAAGACGAGGCGCGCAAGCGCCGGTCGGAAGTCTCGCAGGAATCGGACTTCTTCGGCTCGATGGACGGCGCCTCCAAGTTCGTGCGCGGCGACGCCATCGCCGGCCTCTTGATCATGGCGATCAACATCATCGGCGGCCTGGTCGTCGGCGTGGCGCAGCACGACATGTCCATGGGCGAAGCCGGCCGCGTCTACACGCTGCTGACCATCGGTGACGGCCTGGTTGCCCAGATCCCCGCGCTGGTGATCTCCACCGCCGCCGGCGTGGTCGTGTCGCGTGTGTCGACCGACCAGGACATCGGCCAGCAGATCATCAGCCAGCTGTTCTCCAACCCGAGCGTGCTGTTCCTGACCGCCGGCATCATCGGCATCATGGGCCTCATCCCCAACATGCCCCACATCGCGTTCCTGACGCTGGCCGGCGCGCTGGGCTGGGGCGGCTGGGCGCTGCTCAAACGCAAGAAGGCCGCCGCCGTGGCCGCCGAGGAGATACCGCCGCAGGCGATCACCCAGGCGCAGGCCGCGGCTGCCGAGGCAAGCTGGGAAGACGTATCGATGGTGGACCAGCTGGGGCTGGAAGTGGGCTACCGCCTGATTCCGCTGGTGGACCACGCGCAGAACGGCGAGCTGCTTCACCGCATCCGCAGCCTGCGCAAGAAGTTTGCGCAGGACGTGGGGTTTTTGCCGCCGGTCGTGCACATCCGCGACAACCTGGAACTCAAGCCCAACGATTACCGCATCCTGCTGTCCGGCGTGGAAGTGGGCACGGGGGTCGCGATGCCGGGCCAGTGGCTGGCCATCGACCCGGGCGGCGTGACCATGCAGATCAAGGGCACGCCGACGACCGATCCGGCGTTCGGCCTGCCGGCGCTGTGGATCGACAGCTCGCTGCGCGATCAGGCCCAGGTCGCCGGCTACACGGTGGTGGATGCGGGCACTGTGGTGGCCACGCACCTGAATCACCTGATGCATCGCCACGGCTCGAACCTGTTGGGCCGCCAGGAAGTGCAACAGCTGCTGGATCGCATCGGCCGCGACGCGCCGAAGCTGGTCGAGGACCTGGTGCCCAAGACGCTGTCGCTCACCGCGCTGCAGAAGGTGCTGCAGGGTCTGCTGTCGGAAGAAGTGCCGATCCGCGACATGCGCACCATCATCGATACGCTGTCCGAGCATGGCCCGCGTCTGGCGGCGATGGCCGCCGGGTCGGGCGGCCAGCCGGACATCAACGAGCTGATCGCGCTGACGCGCCGCGCGCTTGGCCGCGCCATCACGCAGCAATGGTTCCCCGGCGAGGGCGAGCTGCGGGTGATCGGCCTGGACGTGAAGCTGGAACGCGTGCTGTCGCAGGCCATGACGACCAGCGGCGGCCTGGAGCCGGGGCTGGCCGACACGCTGCTGCGCGAGGCGCAGGCGGCGGTTGAACGGCAGGAGTCGCAGGGCAATGCGCCGGTGCTGCTGGTGTCGCCGGTGCTGCGCGCGCCGCTGTCGCGCTTCCTGCGGCATCATCTGCCGCAGCTTGGCGTGTTGTCGAATACGGAAATTCCCGATGAGCGCATCGTCCGCGTGACGGCGCTGATCGGCGGGAGCAATGGGCAATGAAGATCAGCCGCTTTTACGGGGCAAACACCCGTGACGTGATGCGTCAGGTGCGCGAGGCCTTGGGGCCGGACGCGCTGATCGTGTCGAACCGCAGCGTCGAGGGCGGCATCGAGGTGCTGGCCACCGTTGATGGCGCCTTTGACGACGCGCCGCAGCAGCAGACGCCGCCGCGCGAAGCGCCGGCCTATGCGCCGCCCGCGCCGGAACGTCAGCCCGCGGCGCCGTCGTTCGGCGCACCGGCCGGAATAGCGCGGCCGCAGGTTGCGCCGGCTGCCATGCCGCCCGTGCCGCCAGCCGGGTACGCGCCGCCGGCGCGATCCATTGCCGCTTACCAATCCGCGTATGCGGCGTCGGCGCAGCCGGAGATTGAACCGTCGCCGGCAGAATTCGTACCCGCTGCACCGCAGCCGGTTTCGGTTGCACCGACGGCGGCCGCACCTCAGCCGGCCGCACCTCAGCCGGTCGCACCTCAGCCGGCCGCACCGGTACGCGTCGAGCTGCCGCCGCTTGCGCCGGCAGTCCGCATGACGCCGCCGGCTCCCGCCATGCCCGAGCGCATGGCCACCGCCGCGCCCGCAGCCGCCATGGCCGCTGCGCCCGCCACCGCCTATCACGCGCCCCAAGGCTACGCCGCGCCGCCCGCACCCGTGCAGGCGCCCGTCATGCCGCCGGCAGCGGCGCCGCAACCGGCCATGCTGCATGCCGCGCCGCCCATGGGCCGCATGCCCGATGCTCCGGTGCGTCCCCCGCAGGGTTTGCCGCCCGCGAATCTGCCGGCCGATACGGCCGCCGGTCTGCAGGACGCCATCAGCGCCTTGCGCGGCGCGCTGGAAACCCGCATGGACGGCCTGCTGTGGGGCGGCCGCCAGGGTCCGGGCCGCGAGCCCGCGGGCGCCGCGCTGTTCCGCAGCCTGCTGGACGCCGGCTTCAGCACCAAACTGGTCCGCACGCTGGTCGAGCGCCTGCCGCAAGGTCTTTCCACCGAGGCTGCGCAGAGCTGGGCACGCAATGAACTGGTGACCCATCTGCCGGTGGTGCGTTCCGAAGACGAATTCCTGGCTGGCGGCGTGTATGCGCTGGTCGGCCCGACGGGCGTGGGCAAGACCACGACGCTGGCCAAGCTCGCCGCCCGTTGCGTGGCCCGCGAAGGCCGGGAACAGGTCGCCATGCTGACGACCGACCTGTTCCGGATCGGCGCGCTGGAACAATTGCAGATCTACGGCCGCCTGATGGGCGTGCCGGCGCACTCGGTGCGCGATGCCGGCGAGCTGCGCCGCATTCTGGCCGAACTGGGCAACCGCAAGATCGTGCTGATCGACACTACCGGCATCAGCCAGCGCGACCGCCTGGTGGCCGAGCAGGCGTCGATGCTGTGCAACGCCGGCAAGCCCGTTCGCCGGCTGCTGGTGCTCAACGCCGCCAGCCAGGGCGACACGCTGGACGAGGTGGCGCACGCCTATCGCAATGGCGTGGGCGAAGATGTGGCCGGCTGCATCATCACCAAGCTGGACGAAGCCACCCGCCTGGGCGCGGCGCTCGACACCGCCATCCGCCACCGCCTGCCGATCCATTACATGTCCGTCGGCCAGAAGGTGCCCGAGCACATGGAACTGGCCCGCGCGGACGTGCTGATCGACCGCGCGTTCTCGATGGTCGAGCGCGCCCGCGCACTGTACACCCCGAGCGAGGCCGACCTGGCGTCGCTGGTGTCGTCGTCGCGCGAACCGGACGCCGTGGACCCGGCGCGCCGCCGCCAGTTGCTGGCCTCGGCCATCCTGCCGCAGCAGGGCGGTGCGGCGTCGATCGCAGCAGCACAGAACCTGGACGACACCATTTCGTGGCTGGACAGCGACCCGGCGTGCCTGCAATCGCGCACCGCCTGGCGCGAGTACGTCGGCGACGGCGCGGGCGCCAGCCTGGCCGCGCTGGGCGATGAGCCACTGGCGATGGTGCGCCGTGAATTTTCCGCTGCGTGCAGCCGCAACCTGCTCGTGATGCACGGCAAGACCGCCATGAAGGGCGAGGCCTTGCCCGGCGGCGCGCTGATGGGCGCGCTGTTGATGAGCGACCGCGGCGCCGCACTGGCCGCGCCCGCGCAGCAGCTCGCGCTGCCGCACGGCATGTTGAGTTCGTTTGCGCCCGCCGCGCCGGCCCAGCCGGTCCCGGCGGCGGCCTTGCAGGCTCGCGTGCAGTGGCTGGGCGAGCGCCTGTCGTCCTTGCCGCTGGTCCACATGCTGGAGGCCGGCACCGTTGCGCTATGGCAGCCGTTGAGCGAGCAGGGCGTGTCCTGGGTAGCGCGTTGCGCAGGTGGCACGCGCGTGATCCAGGACGAATGCCCGACCAACCTGAATGCCGTCGGCAAGAGCGTGGGCTATCTGCCCGTGGGCCAGCCCGGCGACATGCCGGGCCTGCGCCCGGCGCCGGGCGCCAAGACCGCGCCGCTTGCGCTGTGGGCCTCCGGCACCGAAGTCGTGCTGCCGGGCAAGGGGCAGGGCGCCAGCGTCCGCCTCATCTGCGCGCGTCTGATCGACACTGTCTCCGGCGAGGTCGCGGGCCAATTGTTCGGCGCGACGAACCTGCCGGCGTCGCAGGCGGACGCCGCGACGATCGCGCGCTGGCTCGTCCTGCAGGAGGAGGCCAAGGCGGCGTTCCGTTACATGGCCAATGCCTGGCAGGCGCTGCCCGCCGTCGATGGCGCCCATACGCTGGCGCGACAGTCGCTGATGGCCGGGCAGCTTGGCGCGGCATGCTGGCAGCTGGCGCATTCGCCGGCGGCAGACGTGGTGCGTGGTCCGTTGTCGGGCATCGTGGGCACCGAGCGCAAGCTGTCGGGCAAGATGCTGCCGGTGGCGCTGCTGAAGATGTTCGCGCTGCTGGAGATGACGGGCGGGGCGTAAGGCCGCGACCCCGTCTCGCGGAAACAAAAAACGGCGTGCCATGCACGCCGTTTTTTTTATGCCGCAGGAGATCGGAAAAGGCGTCAGCCCGCCACGATCGGCCGGCGGCCCGGGGCGCTGCGGGCGCCGCGGCCCTGCGCGTCGTACGTCGAGGCGCTGCCGATGCCAACATTGCGCAGGGCGTCCAGCGATTGCTGGGTGTAGCGCAGATGCACGTCGATCAGGGCGCCATTGCGCATGTTGATTTCGCTGGCGGAGGCCGACTTGGTCAGCAGGGCCTGCCACACGCCGGACAACTGCGGATACTGCGCGGCGGCCTGTTCGGTGCCGACGTGGCCCGCGGGCAGGCCGATTTCGTTGAGCAGGTTGTCGCGCGTCTGGCTGAGGTCGACCAGTTGCTGCGCGATGCCGCGCTTGCGCTCGGTGATCTGGTTCAGCGTCTCGACGCTGCCCTGGCTGACCAGGACCTCGGTTTCTTCCTCGAGGATCGAGGAGAACTCGGAGATCAGGGTGTCTTCCTGCTTCATGCAGGATTGCAGGGAATCGACGAGGCTCATGACAGACGGCTCAATAGAGGGAAGGGACGGGCTATTTCAGCAGGTCTCGGGCGCTGGCGATCAGGCTGTCGGCGATGCGGCCGGTGTCGATCTTGAGCTGCCCGGAGGCGATCGCGGCGCGGATGGCGGCGACACGCTCGACGTTGATGTCGTTCGAGCCGTCCTGCATGGCCAGCATCTTGCGCGACGCCGAGCTCAGCGCGACTTGCGAGCTGCTCGATCCGGTGGCGCTGCCGGCGCCATACGCTTGACTGACCGCGGACTCGGCGCGGGCACCGACGGCGTCGGCCGCGAGGGGCCGGTTGGTGGTCGAATTGATTTTCAAGGTTTTCTCCGCAGGGCGTCCTGGGTCGGTTTGCGACGGATCCGCCTACTTATGTCTCTGTAACGACAAGGGCCGGAGGAACTTTAGGGTATATGCGAGCCAGGCGCAACGCGATTTGTAACAGGTCTATAGCTGAATTTCCACCAGCGTGGCGTTCCGGACGACGCCGCTGACCACCTGGCCGCCCGCGGTGCGCACCTGGACGACGGCGCCGGGGGCCGCGTTGCCCATGGCTTCGCCTTCGCTGCTGACCATGAAACCGTTGCCGCGCGCGTTGATCCGCACGTTCGTGCCGCGCTGCACCGACTGGGCGTTACGCAGCGACGAGCTGCGGATCGGCTGGCCGGCGTTGATGCGGAAGGCGGCGGTCATGCCGGCGACCGCCTGCGGGTCGGTGATGGCGTTGGGGGGCAGGGAGACCAGATCGCCCTCGCGGGCGTCCAGATCCGCCGGGGTCAGGGCCTGGCCGGCGGCGATCAGGCGCGAGGCCACGTAATAGTGGCCGGCCACGCTGACGGAGGCCTGCACGTAGGCGGTCCAGCCTTTGGCCGAGTTGCAGCGCACGCCGACAGTCATGCGCGACCGCAGCTTCATGCCGGACGGCAGGAAGGGGGTCAGGTCATCGCACGGCGTCAGGCGGTCGGTGCGCGGCGGGTCGATGGCGATGGACGCCTCGCCGGGCAGGGAGGCCAGTTGTTCCTGCAGATAGGTCTGCGCCGCAATGATGATCGCTTCCGGGGCCTGGGTGGCCGCGGCCTGTGCCTGGACGGCGCTTGCCGAGGCCAGGAGCAGGGCGGCGATGCCGGCGCGCGCGAGAAGGAGTCTTGCGGAGATTTTCATGATGGATGAATTGTAGAAGTGGGCGGCTTTCGGCAATACGTGAATTGGATGAGAAATGACGGGTTGTTTGGCTGATTGTGTTACAGGTCCGGCCCCTATCATGCCGTCATCCAATGGGATAACGGTGCGTCCGGCGTCCCTCGCTTTATCTGATCTGCAACGAATTCAAGGCGCCACGATGCTCGACAGGCTCAACGAAGATTTCCGGTTCTACCAGCAGGCTTTGGCACTGCGCGCGCAGCGCCAGGAAGTGCTTTCCTCGAACATCGCCAACGCCGACACGCCCAACTACAAGGCGCGCGACATCGACTTCAAGGCCGCGATGCAAAGCGCCATGGAAGGCACGATGCGCCTGCCCGACACGTCGCTCAAGCTGACGTCGGCCCGCCACATTCCGGCCAAGGCCGTGTCGCAGGGCCCGACGGATCTGCTGTACCGCCTGCCGTACCAGCCCAGCATGGACGGCAACACGGTGGACATGGACATCGAGCGCGTGCAGTTCGCCGACAACACCCTGCATTACCAGAGCACGATGCAGCTGATCTCCAACCGTATCCGCGGGCTGCAGACCGCCATCCAGGATTGATCTTTAAAGGGAGCAACAGGCAATGTCCTTGTTGAGCATTTTCGATATCGCCGGTTCGGCGTTGAGCGCGCAGTCGCAGCGCATGAACGTGGCGGCCAGCAACATGGCCAACGCCGACAGTGTGGTCGGCCCGGATGGCCAGCCTTACCGCGCCCGCCAGGTCGTGTTCCAGGTCAACCCGGCCGCGGGCCAGGCGCTGGGCCAGGAGATCGGCGGCGTTCGCGTGGCCGGCGTGGTCCAGGACCAGTCGCCCCTGAAGATGGTCTATGACCCCAAGCACCCCCTGGCTGACGCGCAGGGCTACATCAGCATGCCCAACGTCGATCCGGTGGCCGAAACGGTCAACATGATCGCGGCATCGCGGTCCTACCAGGCCAACGTCGAGGTCCTCAACACCGCCAAG
>Ga0213828_1000467_pt1 | contig 38915 bp, 39 predicted proteins | sample MC6MC0897MG_FD_180664 | JGI IMG/M metagenome (GOLD analysis project Ga0213828, IMG submission 180664) | Enriched soil aggregate microbial communities from Iowa State University, Ames, United States - MC6-MC0897-MG | ecosystem: Environmental > Terrestrial > Soil > Unclassified | place: USA: Iowa...
GGCAACAAAAAACTGATCGATATCAACACCTGCTGCATAGATCCCCATTTCCTCTGCCTTTTTTATCGCCCCAAAGCCAGTAAAGCCTGCTGCATGGTAAATAAAATCAACGTTATTTTTGATATATCTTTCTGCTATTGCTGCACCAGCCTGGGTATCGTCAAAGGTACCAGCATAGTCACTCATAATTTCAATCGATGGCTGTACATAACGTGCCCCTTCGATAAAACCATTTTCAAAGTGATGGATAACAGGAGCATCTGCTCCACCAATAAAGCCAACTTTTCCTGTTTTACTTGTCATAGCAGCAATCATGCCAACTAAAAAGCTACCTTCTTGTTCTTTAAAGGTAATCGAAATGATGTTGTTAATATCAGATTGCCCGTCAATCAGTATAAATTGCTGAGAGGGATTTTGTTTTGCAGTCTTTTCTAGTGCTTCTTGTACAGAGAACCCGAGACCAATGATGATATCATATTTTTCTGCTACAAGTTCATTCAGCTTTTCCTCGTATTTACCATCAGGAGCCTCTTTGTAATCAAACAAAATGCCTAGCTCATCGCGCGCTTTTTCTAAGCCTTTAAAAGCGGAATCATTAAATGATTCATCGCCTAGTCCTGCATCTGATAGTAAAATTCCTATCTTATATCCTTCAGTTGATGTTTCTGTCGGTGCTGAGGAACAGCCTGCTATCAACAGAGTGATCAAAAGAAAACTAGTGAATAATTTCTTCAAATTTTGTGTACCTCCTGTTGTGTATAAAATATATATCGGCAAAAACTTAATATTTTTAGTCTGATGTCAGACATCCTTGCAAAAAATTTTTAGGATGTCTAAGAATAATGAATCATTTCTATATACATAATAAGTTAATAATATAAAGCTAGATTACTAATAAAGTAATTGATTTATAAAGGTTTTCGTAGCACTTCTTGTATGTACAGCACTATAAAAGCCTAACGCAAATAGCGTCAGGCTTATATGTTCTAAACAGCGCCGAATAATTTTAATAAATTAATAATAATAATGCCGATTACCCCAAAGTCTGAATCACCGAAGGTTGTGCCCTCATAGCCAATGTCTCCCATAAAGATAAGGAGTATGGCTGGAATAAAGCTAATTAATAAACCATTGGCAAAGGCTCCGGACATCGCACCAATTCTACCGCCAGTAGCATTTCCAAAGACACCCGCTGCAGCACCTGTGAAGAAATGTGGAACAAGACCTGGTACGATGACTTTTAGTCCGATGAAGGGGAGTATAAACATGGAAACCAGCCCTGCTATAAAACTAAAAATGAAACCAATAATAACGGCATTTGGTGCAAAAGGAAAGATGGTTGGACAATCAAGTGCTGGTTTTGTGTTTGGTACAAGTTTATCTGCAATGCCTTTGAAGGCTGGAATAATTTCAGCAATTAACATCCGTACACCTGCTAAAATAATATAAACACCCGCTGCAAATGTAATCGCTTGCATAATAGCGAAAATAATGAAATTTGAGCCAGCTGATAATTGTGACTCAATATAGGAAGGGCCAGCAAAAAGGGCAACAATTACAAAGAACACACTCATTGTTAAAGAAATAGCAACTGAGGTATCTCGTAAAAAGCCTAATGCTTTCGGAACCTGTATATCTTCTGTGGATTTCATTTTATTACCAAAGAGCTTACCAATCTTTGCAGAAACATAATAGCCAACACTGCCAAAGTGACCAACAGCAAAGTCATTACTCCCTGTTATTTGTCGAACTGTCGGCTGTAAAATGGCAGGGAACACGACCATACAAAGTCCAAGAATGATAGACCCAACAAGAATAAGAGGTGTACCACTCATCCCTCCAACTGATAAGGAAGCGGCGATTAAACAAGCCATAAATAATGTATGATGTCCAGTTAAAAAGATATATTTTAATGGCGTAAATCGCGCAAATAGTAGATTCATAATCATACCAAATACCATGATTAGTGCAGTAGCTGTACCAAAATTAGTCTGAGCAGCTGCCACGATGGCCTCATTGTTGGGAATGACTCCTTGTACTTGAAAGGCATGATCGAACATTTTACTAAAATGATCTAAAGAGCCAATTAAGACAGTGGCACCAGCTCCGAGGATGACAAAGCCCATTATCGTTTTTAATGTACCTGACAGAACAGTGGAACTTGATTTTTTTTGAATAAGTAAACCAATAAAAGCGAATAGGCCGACTAATATAGCTGGTGTTCCTAAAATGTCATGCATGATAACATCTAACATACCAACACCTCATCCTATCCAAATTTTTAATGCTTAAAGCAACGGTTCAAGCTTTTCTTTTATTTCTGAAATACTCATCATATTTACGATGCTCACAATGATTCCTTTGTCTTTCGCTAATTCATTCACGATATCTGCTGCCCCTAAATAAATATCTGCTTTCTCCGCCTTGGCAGACGCTAAATCTGTATGCGTTACCTCTGCATCTTTCCCCAATACTTCTAATGCTTTTTTAACATTCAATTCTAAAATAAAGCTACTTCCTAAACCGCTTCCACACACGACTAAAATTTTCATTCTGTTGACTCCTTTGTCGTATATTGTTTGATTTTCTCCCATATCATGTCCGCATGTTGACAGGCGATTAGGTCATCAATCTGATCGGGTTCTTGTAAGACTAATGCCAAATCAGCCAACACCTGTAGATGTGAAGCATTGTCAATGGCAGCTAGCACAATCAGTAGGTAGACAGGCTGATTAGGGCTGAAAAAAACAGGCTTTTGTAATCGTAGCAAGCTTATGGCTAGTTCAAGAACCCCATCAGATGGCCGTGCATGAGGAATGGCTACTTTGGGTGTGATGACAACGTAAGGACCATAGTGTTCAATAGATTGAATAATGGCTTCGACATAGCGCTGTTCAATTTTGTGTTGTTGTACTAATGGGCTAGCCGCTAAATGAATTGCTTCTTGCCATGATCGGACAAAGTTTGCAAGCTGTATACAATCTTTTGTCAACAGCTTGGTTAGCAAGGACAACCCTCCTTTCATAAAAATATCTTTCCATTCCATGTTATTACGACTGTATGTGGAATTATGTCATCGTAGAAGACATTTTTAATTGCTTTGCTATTTCATAAACCGACATTTTGACAAATTCATCCATTTTATGATCTAAGCGCGTTTTCGGATAAATCAATTGAATTTTTCTATTTAGTGTTACATCATGTAGATCTTTCTTTAGCAGTACACCTGATTTTAATTCTTCTTCTATTAAGGAAACAGATAGAAACGCCAAGTTTTTGCCAAAGGTCAGCATCTTCTTAATCGTGCTCACAGAATCCAGCTCAATTGTGTAAATAGAAGGCTGAAATGGGTCCATCCACTTTTCAATGAAGTGATTCGTGGAGCTAGAGGATGTATGCAACAATAGCTTGTACTTAAGAATATCTTCTTTGGTGATGTCTTTTTGTGCTGCTAGCTCGTGTGATGGGCTGAATGCCAATACAAGTGCATCTTCACCGATTGTTTCGTAATGAAGTAAAGGATTTTCCTGCTTAGTCTCCATGATGAGCCCGAAATCTAATTCTTGTAGTGCTACCTTTTTTTCAATTTCAGGTGCTGTTTTTACTTCTAATGAAATGCGAATCTCAGGATAGGTCGTTGAAACTTGATGAATTAAATCTGGCATAAAAATATGGGCAGGTAAGCCACTCGCCCCAAGTCGTAATGAACCGATATGGCCTGCTAAAAGATTTTCAATAAAACGATCCATATCCTTTTGAAGTTGAACCATTTGACGAGCGAAATGATACACACCTTCGCCCGCTTCTGTTAAACGGTATCCTCCAGCATTTGTTCGAAATAAATGAATACCGTATTCCTCCTCTATGGAGCGAATATGAAATGATACGGTGGGGGCTGTAATGCCAAGTGCTTTGGCGACAGGGGCTAATTTTTTTAATTCTACAAGTAAGCAAAATGCCTGTAATTTACTATTGTTCATTTTATCCTCCTAAAGGAAATTAGAAAAAATCTTGTATTTGCTTTAGTTTATTAGATTTTTTTTAACGTGTTATTAATAGTAGATTAATATTTTCTAAATATCTGGAATTTATAGTTGTAAGTAACGAGGAGGATACTTATGAAAATCTCATTAAAAAATATCGAGAAAAAATATGGGCAGTCTCAAGCATTGTGGCCGATTGATGTGGAGTTAGATCAGCAATTTATTACGATTCTCGGACAATCAGGCTGTGGCAAAACAACCTTATTAAAGTTGATAGCTGGCCTTGAACAGCCATCAAAAGGAGAAATACGATTTGATGACACCGTCATTTATTCTTCGGTGTCTCGTAAAAATGTCAAACCAAATAAGCGTAATATTGCCATGGTTTTTCAAGATTTTGCTCTATGGCCACATATGACCATCTTCCAAAATATTGCCTTTGGCTTAAAGGGTATTATTCCTAAATCAGCTATTCCTGAACGAGTCGAGCATGTGATGCGATTGGTAAAAATGCAAGGCTATGAGAAACGAAAGCCAGGTGAATTATCGGGTGGACAACAGCAGCGAGTGGCATTAGCTAGAGCTTTAGCGACCAAACCGCAATTAATTTTATTTGATGAACCTTTATCCGCTCTCGATGCTGTTTTAAGAGAGCAAATGCAAGATGAAATCATGCACCTCATTCATGAGCTTAATTGCCAAGCCATTTTCGTAACACATGATCAAACAGAGGCCATGACAATGTCTGATCAAATTATCGTTATGGAGGCAGGGAGGATTGCTCAAATTGGCTCGCCTGAGGAAATTTATCGTGCACCAGCAACGCCCTATGTGGCAGATTTTATTGGCAAAGTGAATTGGCTTCACAATCGACAATCAATTGTGCGACCTGAGGGTGTTTCTAGAGTATCGCGTCCTGGTACGATTGCCAAACAAGCGCAGATTGTGAAAAGTACATTTGTTGGCGATCGTTATCTAGTACAAGCACAGGTAGAAGGACAGTATTGGAGCTTTTATGAGAAGCAGCCATTAGAGCATGGAAAAAGATTGCAAGTTTTTATTGACGAAAAACAAATCTATCAATTGGAGGGTTTACATTGAAGAAACGACATTTTAAATTATGGGCAACTGCTGGCATTTTATTGGTCTTAGCATTAGCTGGCTGTGGTAATAAAGAGGCAAAAGAGACGAATGAAGCAAGTGCAAAGACACAGGAGGAGAAAGTTCTGACAGTGTATTCTGCTGGGCCAGATGGTTTAGCTGCAAATATTCAGCAAGCATTTGAAGAAAAAACAGGGATTAAAGTGGAAATGTTTCAAGGAACTACGGGTAAAATTCTCTCTCGTTTAGAAGCGGAAAAAAATAATCCTGTAGCTGACATTGTTGTACTTGCCTCTGTTGCCTCAATGGATGGGTTAAAAGCAACAGATCAATTGCAAAGCTACGAAGCGGCTAAAAACAAGGACAAAATTAACAGTGATTGGTCGGATCAAGATGGATATTTTTATGGCTACAGTGCCTCTGCTTTAGGTATTGCCTATAATACGAAAAATACGACACAGGCGCCTACGGATTGGTCTGATTTAGCAAAAGCTGATTGGCAAAATAAAATTAATATACCAGATCCAAGTCTGTCTGGCTCTGCTGTTGATTTCTTATTTGGCTACACAGCAGCAGAAAAAACAGCTTGGAGCACGATTGATAGTTGGAAGAAAAATGGCTTACAAGTCAATGGTGCGAATAAAGAAGCCTTGGATGCGGTTATTACAGGCGAGAAAAATGCCACGATTGCAGGTGTAGATTATATGGCTTATAAAGCAAAAGCAGACGGTGAGCCAGTGGAAATTATCTATCCGACGAGTGGGACAGTAGTTAGTCCAAGAGCGGTAGGTATTTTAAAGGATGCGCAACATGTAGAATCTGCACAAGCCTATGTTGATTTTTTATTGTCAGATGAAGGGCAAAAGCTAGTAGCAGATGCTTACTTATTACCAGGGAATAAAGATATTGCTGTGAAAAATCGTGCAGCATTAGATGAAATTCCACAGTTAACAGTTGATTGGATGGGTGCGGAAGCGAAACAGCTGGAAGTACTAACAAAGTTTACGGATTTATTTCGCTAAATAAAGGGAGGTTGATATACCTCCTTCTAGTTTTCATAGAGAAGGGTTGACATGCCATGATAATGGAAGGAAGACGAGCTTTTGGATTTTTACTGACAATTGTCATCATATTTGCTATCGCACCGTTGATGGCCATTTTATTTTATACCTTTATAAAAGAGGGACATGTTGATATATCACAGTTTAGTCGAATGTTTACACACGATAGAATATGGAAAACGCTTGGAAATTCGATGGTTTTAGGGATTTTCGTGATTATTGGGACAACAATTATCGCATTACCTATGGCTTTCATTCGCACGAAAACAAGTTTATATCAATATGAATGGCTCGATATAGTGTTAACGATTCCATTTATGACACCTCCCTATATTGGTTCAATGGGCTGGATTTTGTTTATGCAGCACAATGGTTTTTTACAGCAGCTTATTCCAAGTGCTGCTTGGATGACAGATTCCTTCTTTTCCTTATTTGGCATGGTAGTGATCATGAGCCTACACCTGTTTCCGTTTTTGTATTTAATGCTGAAAAATACATTGCTTCGCATAAATGGCTCATTTTTAGATGCAGCGCTGATTTTTGGGCGAAGTTCTTTGCAAAATTGGCTAAAAGTTGTGTTACCTCTTTTACTTTCGAGCTATGTTTTGGGAAGTCTCCTTATTTTTATTAAGACGCTTGCTGAATTTGGAACGCCAGCTACATTCGGCAGTCGGATTGGGTTTCAAGTGTTTACAACCGAAATTCATTCCTATTTATCAAGATGGCCAGTTGATATTCGCATGGCAACCTCGCTATCCTTATTCTTATTGTCAGTTTGCTTAGTCATTTGGTATTTCCAAAATCTCATTGGACGCAAATATACATATGGTGTGCTATCAGGAAAAACACCTGCTAGACGTGAGATCAAGGACAAGTGGTATATAAGAACAGCTTCTTGGACTTTTGTAGGGCTTGTTTTATTGCTATCTATCGGCATTCCTTATTTCTCTATTATCGTGACCTCTTTGCAAAAGGTACGGGGAGATGGTTTACAGGCAGGGAATTTCAGTTTGGCTTCTTATCAAGAGGTCTTCACTAGTGGAAGTGCAGGATTGACAGCATTTTTAAATAGCATTGTTTTTTCTATCATGACGGCCTTGATAACCGCCATAATAGGTTTATTCATCGCTCTTTATATTAAAAAAGGAGAAACCAGAAAGCAGCAAATATTAGACTTCTTTAGTTTAATGCCTAATATTATTCCGGGAATTGTCTTTGTTGTAGGTTTAATTATGTTTTGGAATGCTCCTTGGCTTCCCGCAACAATTTATAACACAAAGGCAATGGTAATAGTCACATACTGTGTACTGTTTTTACCTTATTCGGTGCAGTATATAAAGTCTTCTTTTTCACAATTGGATGCCTCTATTTTTCAATCAGCTGCTATTTTTGGTCGTAGTAACATTGCGGTTTATCGTCGCATTATCCTACCACTTTTGATGCAGGGTATTTTAACAGGAATGATGATGACTTTTATTATTTCAATGCGAGAGCTTGTAGCTGGCCTTTTAATTTTGCCACCATCCGTAGAGACAGGGGCAACCTTTATCTATAGCCAATTTGAGCAAGGTAATGTAGGGGTTGGAATGGCAGTAGCTGTTATAACCGTCCTTATGACTGTTATTTTTATGTTCCTATTGGGTTGGCTGCAAAAACGAGGAGGGCAGGCCAATGCTTAGTGTTGAAATTTTAGGTGGTGTAGGCGAATATGGGCGCAATTGTTTTTATATAGAAAATCAGAGGCAGGCCATTTTATTGGATTGTGGCATTATGAAAAATACACAAAAAACGCCACCAAATATTACATTTAATCATATTGAAAAGCTAGCTGCTGTCTTTATTTCTCATTCGCATATTGATCATGTAGGGGCATTGCCAATACTACAGAACATGGGCTATACGGGACCGATACTAATGAGTCATACAACTGCTCAGCAGCTTCCACTGCTTATCCCACAAGTCAGAACTTTCTATCCAGATACGATTGGAAAATGGATAGAGATCAATGAATATCTTGCCTTTCAATGGGGATATAGTGGGCATTTAATTGGAAGCGTGTGGTACAAAATCCGTTTCTTTGATGAAATGATTTTTTTCTCTGGTGATTATGTAGTCGATTCGTATTTATTAAAGGCGACCTTGCCAGAGGAGGATGGAACGGTTTATGATGTAGCGTTTATTGATAGTGGACATGCGGAAAAATGCATTCGAAATCTTGAGGTGTTAGAGCAAATGGCTATGTATGTAAAGGCTCATCCCAATCATTCATTTATATTCCCCTCCTCTTTTTCGGGCAAAACAGTCGATATTATGACGTATCTTTCCGAACATACAACTCGAGCGATTAGGGTAGATGCCAAGCTACAACCTTTATTGGCGCATTATGATGAAGAACATGAAAATATTTGGCCGAATAAAGTGATGCTTTTAGAACGACTCAAGCAAAAACTGGACAGTGACCATGTACTGTATTTTGTCTCAGAGCAGGATGAGGCTCAAGTGGAGGAGCTTGCAAAGGTTTATCCGACGGCAATTTTTGTTCATACAGGCTATTCTCGTCATGCTTCCAATCCAGCTAGCTTAAAGCATATCTCTGAGGAGTTCTTCTATAAAACACATCCAGACTATTGGGATTTAGTGGAACTGTCACAGAGACTTCGTGCACGACAAACGATCTATTTTCACAGTACACATACAAATTTAACAACAACATTTCCGAAGGAGGAATTAAAGCGTGACTAAACTAAAAAAATGGGCATTTTATCTGTGTGTCTTGGGCTTAATAGTGATTAGTATGATGGGTGTGAATACAACACAAGCGAAAGCAGCCATTGAGCCAGGCCATGAAATTAAATTCAATATTAAACCTGAGATTTTTAATGAATCAACTATTGTCCAGGCTTTTCAAGCAACTAAAAAGGATGACGTAAAAGTTTATTTTTATGATACGCTTGACCAATTGTTTCTACGTCATGACTATATACACCGCTTACGTGTATATAAGGGTAGTAATAAAATGGATATAACCTACAAAAAGCGTTTTTTAAACACACCTTTAAGTGAAGCAATGGCAGAAACAATGAATCATGGTTTTACTGGTTCTGAGTCAAATTATAAGTTTGAGCTAGATATTAAGGGAGATCATCGTACATTTACGATAAGCCGAAAGGAATCTTTGAAGACTTCTGCTGAAGTCTCTTATGATTCAGTTGCTACAAATGTTGCGAAAAAACTCATTCTTGAAAATGCGCCAAAGAAAATTGTAAATTGGAACTCCGAAGCATGGTATAAAAATACGTTGTCTCAAGTTGTCGTATATGGGCCTGCTAATGCTACGACCTATAAAGGAAGCTTTTTAGGACATGAAGCGGATATAGAGGTATGGCAGTACAAAGGCGATATTATGGTTGAACTTTCTACGAAGGTAGATGATGCGGCTCAAGCAGCTACTATAGAAAAGCAATGGTATGAGCAACTTTTATCCACTGGCTATCTAAGCGGGGATCAACGTGGTAAAACGGCATTTGTTATGGATAAATGAATAGGACGATAATGATTTCGCCTCATATAGAAATGAGGCGAAATTTTTCTTTGGCAACAGAGAGATTAAAAAAGTAGGTCCATGTTTGTTCTAACTTTGATAATTTCGCTTACACTTACTATAGGACGAACTTTGGGTGATATGAGGGGGAAATAACATAGCGAAAAAAATGGGCATTGTTACACTACTACTTTTCGGTGTTTACGTGCTTTGTATGTACTGGTATATTTTCCACAGCGGTGGTGGTAAAATACCAAGTGCCTTACAAGGAACGGCGGCAGATCCAGTGATGTTTATGTCTGGCAAGGAGCTTTTTTTAAGTGGTGAATATTCAAAAATACGGAACTTTGTATTCTTTGTAGCCACACCTTTAGAATGGCTTATTTACTTCTTGATTTTACTATTGGGTGTATCTCGTTATTTCGAAAATGTGACGACCTCCCAAACGAAGTGGAAGCTATTGCAAAATGCGGGTTACTTATTCCTATTATCTTTATTGCTCTATATTGTGCTATTCCCACTTGATTATTATCGCTATCATCTAAGCAAAAGCTATGGCATTAGTACACAAGCATTTGCATCTTGGATGAAGGATGGTGTCATTGATTTTTGGGTGAATTTTGGCACTAGCTTGATTATTGTTACGGTGATTTATTGGCTCATTAAAAAGAGCGAAAAAAGATGGTGGCTCTATGCTTGGCTTTTAACTATCCCCTTTACAATCTTTGTGATGTTCATTCAGCCAGTTGTCATTGATCCTTTGTACAATGATTTTTATCCACTAAAAAATAAAGAACTGGAAACAAAGATACTTTCACTTGCTACACAGGCCAATATTCCGGCAGAGCATGTTTATGAGGTCAACATGGCAGAAAAGACAAATGCTTTAAATGCTTATGTGACAGGAATTGGGAGCAATTCGAGAATTGTGCTATGGGATACTACATTAAATAGACTAACGGACAATGAAATTTTATTTATCATGGCACATGAAATGGGACATTATGTTGAAAAACATATTTATTTTGGCATTGCAGGCTATTTATTCTTAATGTTAATAGGAATATGGCTAACAGCGAAAATTATGCGTCGCTTGATTTCACGATATGGACAGGTTTTAAAAATTAATAAAATCAGTAGCATTCGTTCCTATCCATTATTTTTACTCATTACTTCTATTTTACTATTTGCTTCCAATCCAGTATCCAATTTTATATCGAGATATCAAGAAACGAGAGCCGATCAATATGCTATTAACCTTATGAATGATCGAGAAGCGGCTGTAACAGCATTTCAAAAGCTAACGATTTCAGGCTTAAGTGAAGTGAACCCGCCACTCTTAGTAAAGTGGTTCCGTTATACACATCCACCGATGCTTGAGCGAATCTATAAAGTTGCGGATACTGGGGAACATAAACAAAATATGCCTTTAAAGGAAGAACAGAAGAAAAAGTAAGAGGATAGGTTTTTCAGGAGTGTAATTTGGGTAGTCTATGACAAAGATGTATCAAAAATTGGTCGTTGATTGATAGGGGATAGCATTATGCAAAATGTGATTACAATTACACTTTCTTCCATTTTAGTGGCCTTTGCCTATAATTATTTATTGATTCCCCATGAAATCTTGAGTGGTGGGTTGAGTGGTATTGCCATCATGCTTGGGATTATTACCCCTTTAAATACAGGCGTGTTAAATTTACTGCTTAACCTACCTTTACTGATTTTAGGTGTGATGAAGCTCGGCAAGCGATTTATTAGCTACACCATTCTTTCGGTGGCTGTGTTGTCAGTGAGTTTATATATTATTCCAATACACAAAGCGACCCAAGAGCCAATCCTCGCGTCCTTATTTGGTGGTGTTATTGTAGGGTTTGCAATGGGCATGATTTTCCGAGCAGCTGGCTCCTCAGGGGGCTTTGATATAATTGCTATGCTACTTAGCCGGAAACGTGATTTTCCGCTCGGTACGTTAATTGCCGCTATGAATGGAATCGTAGTGGCTGCTTCTGGCTTTGTCTTTAGCTGGGATGCGGCGTTGTTAACCCTTGTGTCCATTTATGCAACTGGAAAAGTAGTGGATACAATTCATACGAGCCATATTAAATTAACGCTGATGATTATTACGAGTAAAGGGGACGAGGTCAAACAGCAACTATTAGAAAAGCTACATCGTGGAGTAACGATTATCGATGCAAAGGGAGCGTATTCAGGCGAGGGTCGGAAAGTATTAATTACTGTTATTACGCGTTACCAACTAGCTGATGTGAAAAGCACGATTAAGGAGACTGATCCAAAGTCGTTTGTGAATATTTTACAGACGACGGAAGTAATCGGAATGTTTGATCGTGGTACAACTAAATAATGCTATTCTCTACACACGTTTTAGGTTATACTTACCATAATCGAACGTGTGTTTTTATTTGAGGGGACGGGGATTGTTAAGATGGAAAAAGAAATAATTCATGCTTACTGTATACAGCTTCATGGAACAACGTATGACTATCAAGAGGAGTGGCAAGCAGATCGCTATCATATCGGTGGAAAAATGTATGCCATGCTTGGAGGAAATAGAACAGGTAAGCCTGTTCTTACATTGAAATGTGAGCCTTCTCGAGCGGAGGAATTACGAGAAGCCTATGCAAGCATTATACCTGGTTACTATATGAATAAAACCCATTGGAATTCCATTTATATGGATGCTGAGGATGTCCCGATGGATTTGGTAGAGAATCTTATTAAGCATTCGTATGAACTTGTTTTCAATAAACTAACGAAGAAAGCACAGCAGGAAATTCAATTGATTGGCAACCCTTCAAACAAGTAATGAATAGCGCATTTACCTTTTTGGCAAATGCGCTAATGACTAATTATAACCATGCTCACCATAAGGCTTTAGTGTCTCAAGCCATTTTTGCTCCAGCTTTTCGAGCTCTTTTTTTTCATCGAAATAGCCTTCTTCTTTTTTCTTTAAATACTCAACGATTTTCACCTCGAAAGCATCTTGACCAAATGAATTGTAGTCCGCTTGAAGCTCCTTGTTCGTATGTGTATTCGTTTTGAGCATAAACTGAAAACCATTTAAACGCTTCAAATTATTAAAGCTACCGACAAATACTTTATTTGTTTGTGTATTCGTCATTGTAAAAACGCCCGCTTCAATTTTCATGTCCTTATACATTTCTTTTAACTCTTTTTTATGATCCATTTTTATTAACCTACTTTCTTATTTTTTTACCCAATAGGCACTGCCATCTGCTTTCCGGTCAAGAAAACCGTATTCAATTAAGTAACGACGTATGTGAACATAGTCTTCATACATCGGTTTAATCACTTCATTTAATTCTTTTTCAGTATAATGCTTTTCTTGGTCAAAAAGATTTGCAATTGCACGCAGCACTACAATTTTCTGTTTTTCGCGCTTTGGAAAGCGAACCAGTTCCTTGCCAACACCATTTGGAAATAGCTTCTCTAATAATTGCTGTTCTTCCGTGAGGGTAACGTTATAGCGATCGTCGACCATAGTAGCTGTTTTATGAATAGGCACAAATGGTTCCTCCTTCTGATCTTGTTCTTTTAGTAACTCCATCATCACCATCAATGTTTTGGCTTGGCGTTCCTTTTCTTTTAAAGCAAAACGGTGATGGCGAATCGTGGTGGCACTGCCAATCTCTAATTCTTCTTTTATCTCCTGATCTGATTTTCCCTCATAAAATAAGCGTAAAATATGACTTTGATGTTCTGTTAAGCCTGTCATTTTTTTATTGAGACCGTTTAAATAATGAAAAACAGAATGGTGAGCCAATGTAATATGGTGTTGCATCATTTTCTCTGCTTCATATAATAAGCCCTCTTGAGGATAAATAATGCCTTTTTCTACTTTTTCACCGCATAGTAGGCAGGTGAAGTGTGTCGCTTGATCGATATATCCCTTTTTTAGATCATCGATAGGAGCTTGCCAAAATAATTCATTTACATCCATTGCAGTCCCTCCTTGATAAAACAAACGAATTCTAAATTTGTTTGTTATTTAATATTTAAAATAACAAAATGTTTGTATTAAAGCAATAAAAAACACATCGTATTCTAAACGATGTGTAAAATGGTTGGCTCATATTTAGTTATACTTTCTCTTAAATAAGATCATAGATGCTAGAGAAAGAACTACAATTGTACAGACAATCACAATTAGACTTGTTGTGGAGCTAAGTATATGTCCATTTAGTTCATAAACAATGCCATAATTCATTTTATAATCTTCCACATAAGAAACGGGCACACCATCAAAGACATTTGCAATAGAGCTCTCCATAAATGCATTGCGTAATAATAGTGTTGTATGGCTAATTGGAAAGTACATGATTATATGTTGTGCAAAGCTTGGTAGAGCTCCAAGAGGTACATAAACACCACATAAAAATCCAAGTAATGTACCAACAATTGTGCCGAGTGTTGAGAAAGCATTTTGGGTCGACACAAATAACGAAAGAAATAAATTAAAAACACTCGCAAGCAAGACAGATAAAAACAGTATGCTCAATACCTGAATAAAATCCCCAAAACTTAAAATCTTACCTCCCGTTGTGACAATAAAGATTTCACAGCCAAGGAGCGCAATAAAGGAAAAAATACAGCCGATAATAAATGCATTGAGCACATAGCTCAACTGAATAGTTGCACGAGAAAGGGGAGCTGTTAAAAAGTCGGCTTGTACTTTGGATTCTTGGTCTTTAACAGCGATACCATAGGCACCAAGTGTAGTCGAAACAGCAATCATGGATAGTAAACCTGCTACTAGCCACTCATTGACCATGGTGATCAATTCAGGTGTAGCTTCTGTTAGTTGTTCAATGGCATCTACCTGCATTTTTTGGAGAAAGACAGCGTACAACACAATGACAATAATGACTGACAGTAGGGAGAAGAACACCTGTGTTTTATCCCGTCTAAATATTTTGTTATTACGCAGAACTAGACTAATTAATGCTTCCACTACGCAACCTCCTCCTCTGCCATAATATGAAGAAAGACATCATCCATTGATCCTTTAATGACTTCGAAGGAGGCGATAAGTGGCTCAGCTTTTTTTAAAAGGGGAAGTGCTTGTAAGGTAGACGTTAAACGGATGGTGTATATCCCTTGATTCTCTGTGTAGGAGATCGCATTTTCCTCAAGAAACTTCACACCCTCCTGTGCATTTTGAAAAACGAGAGCCATTGAATCATAGGCATATTTTGTTTTTAGTGCATCGGGCGTTCCCAGTGCGACAATTTTACCTTGCTTTAAGACAGTGACTTGGTGAGCGACTGCCGCTTCCTCCATATAATGGGTCGTTAAAAAAACAGTCATATTGGTTTCCCGTTGTAGCTGCTTAATCGCCTGCCAAACAAATTGACGTGTTTGTGGATCTAAACCCGTTGTAGGTTCATCCAGAAATAAAATACTTGGACGATGAATCAGTGCACGAGCAATATCTGCTCGCCTTTTTTGTCCCCCTGATAATGTTCCATATTTTTTCATTTCAATATCCTCTAAATGCAAATAGGTGGAAACAAATTGATAGTTATCGGTAAGCTGTGCTTTCGATAAACCATATGTTTTACCTCGATGGAGGATATTTTCACGTACAGTTAATCGCTCATCTAATAGACTTTGCTGGAAAACGACACCAATAGATTTACGGATATCCGCGTTATCATTGCTTGCGTCGAGTGTGAAACCATTAATAGTTACTTGACCACTCGATTTTTTTAGTAAAGTACAAAGTATTTCAATCGTTGTAGATTTACCTGCACCGTTTTCACCTAAAAAAGCGAATAGGGTGCCTTGTTCGACTGTAAAAGAAATACCTTTGACAGCTTGCTGTTCTCCATACTGTTTACATAAATTTTCAACTTTTATCGCAAACGTCATAAGTGGTTAATCCCTTCTCTTTTGAATTTCTTTATTGATTTTTTCAATATCATTTAATTGGAGAACATATAGAATACACCAAACAATCAAGTAAATAATGGCTTCAGCAATAAGTACATACCATACACCTGAATCAAACCAACTACCAAAATAGCCTGCGGTTAGTACACATGCTGTCACCGCTACTAAATGGAGAAGAAGCTGAACTGTAAATGGCAATTGCTCCATATCAAAAATGACGGATAGCAAACCAATGGCAATGCCAAGGATGGCCGCGATAACAATTTGCTCCAATAATTCTGTTCCTGAGGCCACCGCATTATTTGATAGGACGCTAAGTGTCACTAAGACATAAGAGGAGCTAAGGGAAATGAGTAGACCGATAATCATCATGCGTAAATACTTCATGCTATGAATCCCTCCCAATACCTAAGTGTCTCTTTAATTCTTTTAAATATTTTCGGCTGACATGAATGGCTACGTCATTTTCAAGTAATAGCTGTGTAGTGCCGATTTTGCCCATTTGAATAGAGGATATTTTATGGATATTGACGAGTGTAGACTTACTCACGCGTACAAAATCTTTGGCTAGCTGAGCCTCAAGCTCATATAATTTTCGCTTGGACTCAAACTCTTGCTCATCTGTCTGTAAAAATACTTTGGCATCCTCTGCGTAAATGGAATAAATATCGGAAATTTTTAAGAGATGAATTTCTTGTTGGTCATACCCATCTAGCATCGTAGTTTGGGATGCTTGAAGCTGTCTCATCAATCTTTCAATTTGCTCATTATATTCCTTGGCATGAATATGAACCTCAGTTTCCTCGAGCTCATGATTGATGGTTAAATGAATTTTCATAGGAGGCCTCCTTTAAAAACGCTGAATCAGGTATTACTAATGTAGCATAGAAAATTTTAGCAAGGATAAATTGTTCGATAAGAGGTTTTATTTGTTGGATAACAGGTTCTTTTTCAACGATAGCAAACAGCTCAAAAGTCGGTCCAGTAGAAAAAGCGGTTTATAAAGGTCATAATAGGCTTATCGAGTTGAAGGGGTTGCTACCATGTTTATTTTTGATAAGCATATGTTCATCACATTATGCATTGGTTTAATAGGTGCTGTAGTTTTTCAATTTTTCCATATACCGATGCCTTGGCTGTTAGGAGCGATTACAGCGGTGCTCATCGTGCAGCTATCCACCAACGTCCAATTAAAATGGCATCATTCTTTCCGCAATTTTGGTTTAGTCGTAGCAGGTTATTCTATCGGCTATGCCTTTACACCAGAAGCTGTACAGGACATCAAGCTTTTTTTAGGAAGCATGGTCGTGTTAAATATTATATTTATTTTGTTGTTTTTTGCGGTAAGTTTCCTTGTTGCCAAGCGGACAGATTTAGATTTTGCGACTGCCTTAACGTGTTGTGTTCCTGGGGGCATGTCGCAGGTTGTGGCATTTGCGGAAGAGCAACAAGAGATGGATATGGTGGTCATCACATTCTTTCAAATCCTTCGCGTTCTTTTAATCGTTGGCTTTGTTCCTTTAATGGTGGCAGGGGCAGGTGGCAATAGTTCTATGATTGATGGAACATACACATGGAACCTTGTTGGCATACTTGTGGTATGTGGTGGCGCAGGGTGGCTAGCACAAAAGCTAAAAATTCCAACAGGCTATATGCTAGGCCCAGTGTTTTTACTAATGGGCGTTAATATGGCAGGGATAGAAGTGCCAAAATTACCATTATCGCTTCTGCATATTGCCCAACTCATGCTAGGAATTTATATTGGATTATTATTGAAAAAAGAGGATTTACATTTATCGAAGAAGCATATCTTTTATGCGTTTGTTTCGGCGGGCATTTTTATTGGGGCAGCCTATGGTTTAACATTTGTGATGGCAGCGTTGTACAGCCTTGATTTTAGGACAAGCTTTTTAAGTATTGTTCCTGGTGGTCTTGATCAAATGGGGATTATTGCCGCTTCGGTCCATGCAAATGTCACGATTGTCACGGCCTTTCAGCTTTTTCGTGTACTAGTTGTCTCGATTTTTCTGGTGCCTGTGGTAAAAGTATTTGTAAAAAAAGTGAAAACATGAGGGGGCTATGAATCAACCACTCATGTTTTTCTTTGTGCGAATTTCGATCAATTAGAACTTTTGAATGATGATAAATGAACGTTAAATTTTCCCTTTCCAAATAATCCGAATAATGTTATGATAGCCATAACTACTATGAACGGAGGTGAGAAGGAATGAATAAAAACGCTACGAAAACATGTGTAAAAGTGGATACGGCTATGTATTTTGCACGTGTGATTACTTTCGATTTTGCGAACAACGGGATAGGTCTGTCCATTTTTAAGCAAAATCAAATAACAAACGTAGCGAATTAACCATTCTTTTTCACACATTTAATTGAGAAGAGGACTGCTTGTTAATGAGCAGTCTTTTTTGTGTTCTAAAGATGTTTTCGCACGTTTCATTGGAGGAAAAAACGATGCAAATGAAAGCTGAACAAATTCAAAAAATTATGGGTAGCAATATATTATTCGAGAACCTACAGCTAGAGGTAAATAGTGGTGAACATGTGGCGATTGTTGGTGTAAATGGCAGTGGAAAAACGACTTTATTACAACTGCTTGCAGGGGTAGAGATACCTGACAAGGGACGAATAATTAAAAGTAAAGAAGCGACGATTGGCTATTTACATCAGATTCCACATTATCCACTCCATGCTGTGAAAGAAGTGCTGGAGGAAGCATTTGCGGATATTTATGCAATAAAGGCAAAAATGACAGCACTTGAGCAAGAGATGCAGTCGACGGTCACGGATAAAATATTACTGCAATATGGGCAATTGCAGGAGCAATTTATGCTATTAGGGGGCTATGAAGTAGATGCACAGCTAGCAATGATTGCAAATGGACTGGGTATTTCAGATATGCTAGAGCAGCCATTTAGTAGTTTAAGTGGTGGTGAAAAAACAAAGGTTATGCTTGGACAAATTTTATTGAAAAAGCCCTCTATTTTGTTATTGGATGAACCAACGAACCATCTGGATATGCAAGCTATTGAGTGGCTTGAACATTATGTGCGAAACTTTGAGGGGATTGTCATTGTCGTATCTCATGATCGTCAATTCATGAATCAAATAGCCCAGAAGATTATTGAAATTGAGGATGGAGAGGCTTTTACGTATAACGGCCATTATGATGCCTTTATAGCACAAAAAGAAGCAAAAATTGAGCAACAGTTTGCAAATTATGAAGAGCAGCAAAAGAAAATTAAAAAGATGCAAGAAACAATTAAACGATTAAAGCAGTGGGCAAATGAGGCGAATCCACCAAACGCCTCGATGCATCGACGTGCTAAGAGTATGGAAAAAGCATTAGCACGTATCGAGCGAGTAAAGAAGCCCCTCACTAAAAAGAAAATGAATTTAGCGTTAACGATGGCTGAACGCAGTGGTAAAGAGGTCGTGCTATTGCAAGCCATTGATCATGGCTTTGATAAGCCTTTATTGAAGGAAAGCAATCTAGCTATTTATTTTGGCGAAAGATTAGCGATTGTTGGGAGCAATGGTAGTGGAAAATCAACATTATTAAAAATGATGTTAGGGGAAATCATTCCTAATCAGGGAGTGTGTCAGATTGGAAGTAATGTGAAATTTGGATACCTTTCCCAGCAATTTGAACATCCAAATCCTGCTATACGATTAATTGATGCCTTTCGTGAAAGTGTCGCCGTGTCAGAGGCGGAAGCTCGCCATATACTCGCACGATTTTTGTTCTATGGCTATGATGTCTTTAAAAAAGTGAAGGACTTAAGTGGTGGAGAAAAAATGCGTCTTCGTTTAGCACAATTAATGCATGAGGATATCAATGTCTTAATCTTAGATGAGCCAACGAATCACTTAGATATTGAAGCAAGAGAAGTATTGGAAGAGACACTAGAATCCTTTGAAGGTACGATTATTGGGGTGTCACATGACCGCTATTTCTTACAGAAAATTTTTACGAAAACGGCGTGGATTGAAAACCAGACTATTCAAGTTTTTGAGGGAGATTATGAGTGGGCTAGAGAAAAACGACAGGAACTTGCAATGAAAATGGTTGAAAAACAACCAGTAAATAAAACGCAGCCACCTAAAAAAGAATTACCGATTGAACAGCAAATTGAAAAATTAGAGACAAAACTACAACAACCATCGCTTGCTAAAGAACAACGGCAGAAGCTTGAACTTCAATTAGAAAATTTATATGAAAGATGGTTAGAGGGGGCACAGAGCATGTTTAATTTAGAACGCATTATGCAGCTTGATATAGAGTATGTGAAGAGCTTCAGTGAAGTGGAGGTTTGTAAGGAGGGGGTCTTATTTTACAATCAGGCTATCCCAACCTATTACGATGCAAATCATGCACAGATTTGGAGAAAGATTGAACAACCTGACTTATTTTTACACGACATCAAAGATTTCTACCAATCAAAATCTCTGATCCCGCGTATTTATTTATATAATCTTGAACAAAATCAGCTATGTATAGAGGCATTAGAGACGCATGGCTTTCAATATGAGCATTTTGTCAATGAAGTTCAGTACTGGGACGGTGAATATGCGATACTTCCACCTAATCCTGCCATTCAAATTGAGCGTGTAACGGATGCAAATATGGAGGAAGCATTAGCAGTAGAAATGAGCATTTCTGCATTTGGGGAGCCTTCATTAATAAAAAAGGCATTTGAACAAACCTATCATTCTTCATATTTTACGTATTATCTACTAAGACTAGATGGGGTGGCGTGCTGCTCAGCAAATATTTTTGTGTCAGAAAATCAAGGTAGGATTGAAAGTGTTGCAACAACTGAAAGCTATCGTGGTCGTGGTTTAATCGGCTATATGCTGCAGCATATCCAACAGCAATCAGTCAAGCTGGGATTGGACGATCTTTGGATATTACCAATTAGTGAACAGGTTGCCAAAGTCTATGAGAAGGCAAATTTTAAATCGGTGGGCTCCATTGCATCGATTCATGCGTTTACTGAAGGGAAGAGCATTCAAGATATCCGCCAACAGGCTTAAATAGCTACACATAAAGATCGCCAAATTCCTGTAGTGCTTACAAGGAACTTGGCGATTTTTTAGAACTGTACTCGTCAATTTTGATTACAGGTTGTTTTAATGAAGGGATGCTTTAAAATATAATCAGCAAAAATCATTTCCTGCTCCTGTAGAACGATAGCTACTCATTACGACATCGTATTCCTCAGGCCTCAGTTAACAGCATTGTTTTTATCTTGTCATCTATCGCTTTGATATAAATTTGCGAGATGCAACCATACACGGGTTAGTGGAGCAGGTGGAAAGGTGTTAAAGGATAAGTAGGAATAAATGAAAACTAGTAAAATCCTGAATAGTATCGACTATTCGGGATTTTTGTTTTATTGTTAAAAAGAAGGATTTTCAATTATTAAAAGTTTTTTACTTGAAAAAATGTCGTATTCGATTTATTGTCTTTAGAGATACTTGTTTAATGGACTTGGAGGATATGAAATGCACGGAATTTATATACGCTATAATGTCTCAGATGAAACCCAAGCAGCACAATGGCCCAAAAAAATGGATGCATTTGCGTATGTTCAACGAGAAAAACCACAACAAGACAATGATAACTTGCTGTCAAAAGAAGAGCTAAAAAACCATGCCATTCGCTATATTAAAAGCTTGAAAGACAATGCAAGTGTCCATTTAGTAGAGCAGCGCAACGGTGAAATTGAACATTTTGATCGACGCTACATGGAGTCATTAAAGTTAAAGGAAAGCATCGATTCCCAACTTATTAATCTAGAAGAAATACGCTTATTATTGCAATTAATGAATGTCTTGAATTTATCCCATGCTTTTGGAGAAAATGCTGGCAAGCTACTTCGTCAAATAACGCCATATGCCAAAGAGGTAGAACATCCAACATTCCAAACAACACGCGTTGAGCGCCATTTTTATTCGGAGCTAATTGAACAAATTGAAATGGTTTACGCACGAATTATGCGTCAGCACAACCCATCGACAACGGAAATGCAACAATCAGAAAAGCTCTGGACAACTGTCTGTGAGCAAGCAATAGAAAAAGTAGAAGCACGAATCGAACGTTTATCATCTATTAAGTTAAAGCATGAGAAAAATTTGCTAGAGTTTAGTCACTTAAAACAGCAAAATATCGAAGCGAAGGAACGTTTAGATCTAGCTGTCCATGAACTGGATGCCATTTTAAATGTATTAGAATCATAAGAAAAGCATGTCTCTGTCAAAATCAGAGACATGCTTTTTATGTTGTCGTCGGATAGAGGGACAAAAGTGACGGTAAGCAGTGCGAAAGTGGTGGATAGCTTCGTAAGATTGACGGATAGCTGTGCTTTACTTCGCTTTCTCCTCTGTTTGATCCCGCTTAGTTTGGCGTGAAAGGCGGATTAAATCCAATCCAAGAAGCACAACAATGATATAGAATAGAGGACTTGTGAACGATAAGCCAATTTGTGATTGACCGCCAAGTAATGTTAAAACAATCCATAATCCAACTGTATACAATGTTAATCCGATATAAGCCTTTTTTGATAATCTTTTATATCTACCCTTGTCGAAGGCTAGCTGAATGATGACAAGCCCAACTAATATAAGCAATATTATTTTTTTAGTCAGCATCGCAGCAATAGCTGTATCAGGGAAGAAATCATTAACGAATAATAACGTGAAAAATACTAGAATTATAAAATTTAAGATTGTCGAAAGCTTCATGCCATTTCTCCTTAGTTGTCAGAATACTTTTCTATTGTAACATGGTTCTAATGAAAGCAAAAAATAATACTTTAAAGAAGAGTTTGAAAAATTTTGAAACTTTTCCTGAGGTACATCCGTATAGTAGGTAATATGATGAAAAGGGGTGAGCAACTTGACGCTATTTGGCTATTCACTCGAGCAGATCTTTTTGGTGGTTTTGATTTTCGCTGGCCTTGCCACAGTATTGGTTATGTTTTTTGGTGATGCAGTCGAAGGTATTGGGGAAGGACTACCCATTTTTAATCCGAGTGTCATTCTATCTTTCATTACGTTGATGTCAGCAGCAGGTTTTATTTTAGAAAAACTAGCCTGGTTCTCTAGCGTTTGGAACATCATTGCTGCATGTATCATCGGTGCTATTTTAAGTTCCATCTTTTATTTATTTGTTCTCGTTCCGCTACGTTCCGCTGATGTTTCTTTAGCTTACACAGAGGAATCGCTAGGCGGGCAATTAGGAAGAGTTATTGTGCCAATTCCAGTAGATGGTTTTGGCGAGGTTGTTATCGAAACGACAAGTGGCATGATTTCAAAACGGGCAACGGGCTATGATAATGAAGCCATTGACTATGATGAAACCGTACTTGTTGTGGATGTGAAGGACGGAACACTTTTTGTTAGAACGTACGAGAAAAAATTTGTTTAAAGGAGAGATATGTCTATGTCAACCGATATCTTAATTGTTTTAGGAATTGTAGCATTTGTATTAATTGCCCTAGTCGGCTTATATGTGACAAAGTATCGTACGGCGGGTCCTGATGAAGCACTGATTGTGACAGGTAGCTATCTCGGCTCTAAAAATGTACATAAGGATGAGTCGGGGAATCGCATTAAAATCATTCGTGGGGGCGGTACATTTGTATTCCCTATTTTCCAACAAGCACAACCGTTAAGCTTACTTTCTAGTAAACTAGAAGTGACAACGCCTGAGGTGTATACAGAGCAAGGTGTTCCTGTTATGGCAGATGGTACAGCCATTATTAAAATTGGCGGTTCCATTTCAGAAATTGCGACAGCAGCAGAGCAGTTTTTAGGCAAGCAAAAAGCAGAGCGCGAAGGGGAAGCACGTGAAGTATTAGAAGGTCATTTACGTTCCATTTTAGGATCTATGACGGTTGAAGAAATCTACAAAAACCGCGATAAATTCTCACAGGAAGTTCAACGTGTTGCTTCACAAGATTTAGCAAAGATGGGTCTTGTCATTGTATCCTTCACGATCAAGGATGTACGAGATAAAAATGGCTATTTAGACTCACTAGGGAAACCGAGAATCGCACAGGTAAAGCGAGATGCTGATATTGCGACTGCAGATGCAGAAAAAGAAACACGTATTAAACGTGCAGAAGCGTCTAAGGAAGCACAAAAAGCAGAACTAGAGCGTGCGACGGAAATTGCAGAAGCAGAAAAAGAAAATCAATTAAAAGTAGCTGAGTTCCGACGTGAGCAGGATATTGCCAAAGCGCGTGCTGACCAAGCGTATGAGCTTGAAACTGCTCGTGCTAAGCAGGAAGTAACGGAGCAAGAAATGCAAATTCGCATTATCGAGCGTCAAAAGCAAATTGAATTAGAAGAAAAAGAGATTTTACGTAGAGAAAAGCAATATGACTCTGAGGTTAAAAAGAAAGCAGATGCAGATCGCTATGCAGTGGAGCAAAATGCTGCAGCCGAAAAAATGCGTGAGCTTGCACAGGCTGATGCGGAAAAATATCGTATTGAATCATTAGCAAAAGCAGAGGCAGAGAAAATTCGTTTGGATGGTCTTGCCAAAGCTGATGCAGAGCGAGCACAAGGGGAGACGGAGGCTGATATCATTCGTCTACGTGGTCTGGCTGAAGCTGAAGCTAAACGTAAGATTGCCGAAGCCTTTGAATACTATGGTCAAGCAGCTGTACTGGATATGGTTGTACGCATGATGCCAGAGTATGCAAAAGAGCTTGCAAGTCCACTTGGCAATATCGATAAGATTACAGTGGTCGATACTGGTGGTGGAGAGGGAAGTGGTGCGAATAAGGTGACATCTTACGCAACCAATTTAATGTCTACACTTCAAGAAACATTAAAAGAAACTTCTGGTCTCGATGTAAAAGAGCTGATCGAGAGCTATGCTGGGAAGCACACATTGCGTCCAGAATTAGAGCAGATTGCTTTAGGACTTGAAAAAAAGCAAGCACCTGAAGAAACGAAAGAAGCGGTAGAACAATCCTAACAAAAAACGACCTGATGATCTCATCAGGTCGTTTTTTTATAGTTGTTGCTGCCATTCACTTACAAGCATGCCATAAATAACGTGATTTACATAATGATCGTAGAGCCATTCTGCAGCTCGAATGGTTCCTTCTTGCATGAATCCAAGACGTTCTGGGATTGCGCGACTTTTGTGATTGTCTTCAGCAACACGAATTTCAACTTTATGAAGCTTCAATGTTTCAAAGGCATATTGCAATAAAGCTTTTACCGTTTTCGTCATGATGCCATGTCCTTGTGCTCCTTCGCTCAACCAATAGCCAATAGTGCCGATTTTATTGCTCGGGTTAATCGCGTTAAAGCCTGCAATGCCAACAATTTCATTTTTAAAGAGAATGACTAGGGAGAGGCTACTGTTCGCTTCATGGCCCTTAATACAGCCCTCAATATAGGCTTTTGTATCCGCCAGTTCTTTTGTGAAATCTAGCCATGGTAGCCATTCTTTCAGATATTCCCTCGAGGCATCCGTTAATGCAAAAACCTTCTCTGCATCTTCAGGTGCGATCATCCGTAAAGCTAAATCTTGGTTTATGGTAATTTGCATTATTGTTCACCTCATTATTATTTTAACGCATTGTGCATAAAGCCTTTCATTTCTCGGCTAAGTAAAGTTAATTCTTCTATAATTTCGCTGAAATCCTGTACGAGCTGTGCTTGCTCATTTGTTGCATCATTGATTTGTCCCATATTTTGCTTTAGATTATCTAGATTTCTATTGATATTCCGTAATGATGATTCTATATTTTCGGTAGCACTAGACGTCTCAAAGGACAGTTTTCGAACTTCCTGTGCCACAATATTAAAGCCAGCGCCGTGCTGTCCAGCACGTGCAGCCTCGATGGATGCGTTTAAACCTAGTAAATTAGTTTGGCGAGATATACTTTTAATTAAATCTGTCACGGCATTTGTTTTTTCAGAGTCCTCTAGGGCATGCTGTGCCTGCTTATTAATTTCCTCACTAGTGGCTGCTAATTCCTCAGAATGGGAAGCGATTGTATGTACTTTATCCTGTAGACTGTTGACGATCTTATCCATCGTAGCCATATAATCTTCAAGTTTGAGCTCATTATCTATTGGTAAGCCAAAAGCTAATGCACCTACTACTTGACCATTTTCACGAATGGGGAATGAAAAAGCATTGATTGCTACACCGTAAACATCCTCTGGTATCACCACATCTGCATTTTGTCCATTAAAGGCGATGAAAACATTTTGGTCATTGGCGTTAACTTTTTGTCCATCATGGTAGCCGGAATCCACACGTTTACCTGCTAAGTATTTAACGACTGTTTCATTTTCCTTTTCAACAACAGCTACAATGGCTTCTTGTTTTAGTGCTAGATGAATATAAGGTGTTGCGAGGGCTAAAGCTTCAATAATTTTCATAAAAATTCCTCCAAGTCTCGTCAATGAAAATGGTTGTGTCATCTGTCTTCATTGTGACAATGGTTCTAGATGATTACTTTTACTGTAGCACAATATTTGCCAAGTCAAAATAGCTATTTATTTTTTATTAAAAGAAGAACATACAAATCTGAAGTGCTTTTATTTGTCAATTATTATTTTTTTGCAGCGGTGAAAATGAAGGTCTTTTTTGTCTATTTTTTGACAAGGAGACGTGTGTTTTGCGAAATATTGTATTAGAATAATAGTAGCATGTGGAAGAAGTTAAGGAGAGAGTTTCATGGACTATATACAAAAGGGTACGAGGGCGTTTCATAAAGCGAATTGGGCCTTATTTTTAGCAGGCTTTATTACGTTTGCTAACCTATATGTAACGCAGCCATTACTACCAACATTTTCAGAAGCATTTCACGTCTCACCAGCTGTAGCAAGTTTATCTCTTTCAGTAACTACCTTTGCATTAGCGGTGAGTTTAATAATTGTCAGTTCGTTATCAGAAGCATGGGGAAGAAAATCATTGATGACGATTTCTATTTTTGCAGCTTCTGTCCTGACACTAGCTCTTGCATTTTCACCTAACTTTGAAACAATTTTAGTTTTACGTGTTGTACAAGGCATCGTTTTTGCAGGTTTACCAGCAATCGCTATGGCTTATTTGGGAGAAGAGATGGAACCAGGAAGCTTAGGGGTTGCCATGGGCTTATATATTAGCGGTAATTCAGTAGGGGGACTTAGTGGACGAGTTATTATTGGTACCTTAACGGACCATTATAACTGGCATACAGGCATGATGGTACTAGGAGGAATCAGCCTGCTAGTTAGTTTATTGTTTGTCTGGATGTTACCAAGCTCCAAACATTTCAGCGCGCGACCTTTACAATTAAAAGCATTGACCAAAACCCTACTGCAACATTTAAGAGATCCTTCTATGCTGTGTCTTTATGGGATGGGGTTTCTTTTAATGGGAAGCTTTGTCACACTTTATAATTATATTGGCTTTAAACTAATGGCACCTCCCTATAATTTAAGTGCCACAATTGTAGGTTGGATATTTGTCATTTATTTAGTTGGGACATTTAGCTCGGCATGGTTTGGCAGTTTAGCCGATCGTTATGGTCGCCAACGAATGCTCTTACTGGCCATTGCCATTATGTTAGCTGGAGCTATAGTAACGCTCAATGGGCTCCTTACTTTAAAGATTATAGGGATAACAGTTTTTACCTTTGGCTTTTTTGCAGCTCATTCAATCGCAAGTGGCTGGGTGAGCAAACGAGCATCCCACGATAAAGCACAAGCATCTTCTCTCTATTTATTTTTCTATTATTTTGGTTCAAGTGTTGGAGGAACAGTAGGAGGCGTTTTTTGGATGAAATATGGGTGGATGGGTGTTATAGTGATGATCGCTCTGTTTTTATTCATTGCTTGTGTCCTATCATTTTTATTAAAAAGATTCATTGTTAGACAGCGTATCACAACATGATGTGAGGTGTCATTTTGCAGGAATTACTTTTCTATTTTTTCATTATCCTAGCAGCTTCTATTTTACAAACCAGTACAGGTTTTGGTTTTTCCGTTATGGCTACGCCTTTTTTACTGTTGCTTTTTACACCACAAGAGGCGATGCAAATAAATATAATACTGTCCCTTGTTATTTCGTTTTCTCTCATATGGAAGGTGAGACATGATATTGATGTAGCGTTGCTTAAAAAGGTGATGATCGGTAGTGTTGCAGGTGCTCCTTTTGGTAGTATACTATTTGCCATAGTCGATGTGACGACATTTAAGCTGCTCATCGCTATCCTTCTTATAGGGCTTACGATTCTATTGATTAAAAATCTCTCTATTCAACAAACAAGGAGTAGAGATTATGGCGTTGGTTTTATATCAGGTATGTTCACAACAAGTATTGGGATGGCTGGACCACCACTGTTGCTCTATTTTGCGAGCACACATAGAAATAAAGAAACCATTAGAGCTGTTTCACTAGCCTACTATATATTTATCTATCTAATTAGCTTACTTTCTCAAGTCATTTTTGAGGGTACAAGTAAAATGGTTTGGATATATAGTATGTATGCTTTGCCAATTGTTTTCTTAGGACTTATTTTTGGACAAATGCTATTTACGCGATTAAATCAAAAATTGTTTAAAATCTTAATTTATTTTCTATTAGTAGCAGCAGGCTTAATTTTGTTGATCCAAAGTTTATGGACAATGCTATAAACAACAAAAAGAAGTATGGAAGGATAATACATCCTCCCATACTTCTTTATTGTTAACCCATAATATTGTAGCCAGCGTCGATGTAGATCGTCTCACCAGTCACACCACGTGATAGGTGAGATAGCATAACAATCGTCATATCTGCTACTTCGTCTTGTTGAACATTACGTTTTAAAGGAGCTGTTTCTTCAATTTTGTGTAAGATTGTGTTAAAAGAAGGAACACCTTTTGCAGCGAGTGTACGAATAGCACCAGCTGAGATAGCATTGACGCGAATATTATCTTGGCCAATATCAGCAGCAAGATAGCGCATAGAAGCCTCTAATGCAGCTTTTGCAACGCCCATCACATTGTAGCCATCAAGTACTCGTTCTGCACCTAAGTAACTCATTGTAACGATAGAGCCACCCTCTGTCATGTATGGATGAGCTGCTTTTGCAGTGGAAATAAGTGAATAGGCACTTGTATCTTGTGCGAATGCATAGCCTTCTCGAGTTGTTTCAAGGAAGCGGTTGTGTAAATCTTCTGCATGCGCAAAAGCCACTGAATGTACAATCCCATGAATAACACCAACCTTTGAGCCGATTTCTTCAAAAGCTGCTTTTGTGCTGTCGTCACTATTCACATCACATTGAACAACAAGAGAATCGGATTGTCCGATATTTTCTAATTGTTTTTGTAATTTTTTTAATGAACGTTCTTGACGATACGTGAAGATGACATTTGCACCAACGTCAAATAAACGTTTAGCAATGCCCCAAGCAATACTGCGATCATTTGCTACGCCCATGACAACAATGTTCTTATCTTTTAATTGTAATAAATTATCCATCATTATGAAGAACTCCTTTGTGAGATAATATCTGTTATTAGTACCAACTACTAAAATCTTATCATACATAAAATAACGTTGCAATAACAAGATGAAAAGAGAAGTAGTTTAGAGAGCAAAAAAAATTCATCTCTTTACAGTAGAGACGAATTAAAAGGTGTGCTAATTTATTTTGTTACATAATGATCATACATATCTACTGCTCGATTAACGGCACTACTGACAGTGATTCTAAAGCAATTTTGTGACCGAATGACCTGTGCCAATATTTTGATTGCTCTTGTTTGATTTTTATGGAATAAAGCATTGTCTGTTTGAAAATCATCGTCTAAAAAGGCAAGATAATAAGGTATTCGATTTTGTGGTTTTAACAAATCAGATTCTGCACTTTTTTCAAGTGTATCGTACACCCATAAATCGATGGCATTTCCTAAGTGGAAGGCCGCAAAATACTGAAAATCATCATTCTCACATTCTTTTACTTTTTGAATTATTTGAATTTTTTGGAGCTCATCTAATAAGAATGTATTGATGGAATAATAGATGGCTTTAGAAGGATTTAGAATGAGCTCATCGGTCTGCTGCGATTTTAAGAAAACCCAGTTATTTAACACGTTTGCCCATGCGTCCACAGTATTCAAACATTTCGCACAAACATCTGGAAATATTGATTGCCACTTTGCAGCAAGATTTTTAAATCTATTCATATGGTCTTGATCAATATAAAATAAACTATGCTCAACTTGTAACTGCTCAAACATTCACATTCCTCCAATAGATTGGTATGTATAGCAATGGACCATATGCCTATTATCTTGATGCAAAAGATAGCCAATATTTTAATCAATAAGAAGGCATCCCCTGAAGGATGCCTTTTAAGATATACATCAACGGAAGACTATTCAAATTTTAATGAGTCACCATCGAATGTTTCATCTGCTACTTTGATAGAGTCTGTTGGACAACCTTCAAAAGCGTCTTGCATATCTTCCAATAGATCCTCTGGAACTTCAGCAGTTCCCATGTTATCATCTAAAATAACGAAGGCAATGCCTTCATCATCATAATCATAAATGTCTGGCGCTGCGGCTCCACATGCGCCACAAGCGATGCATGTATCTTTATCAACTATTGTGTATTTAGCCATTTTATTCTCTCCTTTAACGATGTTCCTACAAAGCTTCATACTCATTTTAAAGATGTTTATCTTACATTTCAACTTAAATACTATTAAATTGGAGGAATTTGCGTCAATGTTTCATCAAATTTTATTGCAAATCTTTCAAAAACTCAATAAAGAGCGGACGATTTCGGCTGCCTATCATGTCCTAAGAGGGAAGCGTTCAGGCCAGACGATTCAAGATATTGGTCTTTTTCAACTGCATCAATATTTTGGCCTCTTGCCAAAACTATCTCGTACTACATTTGATGAGGCTGTAAACTTATTTATGCAGAATAGTTGGTTAAATGTGCAGGAATCTGGTCATTTTTACATGGAAACGCTAGGATTACAACGTGCACAACAAACGCCAACCTTTTTCTTTGATGGTTGGCACTATCGGGGAAATGAGCATGTGTTTTTTGCGAGGCTCTCTCTCATTGTACAAAGTTTGTCACATCAAGCCGCAGCCGTTCGTACCTTTTCACCGATTAGTAGAGATACAATGATTCAAGCGTGGGTGCGAACTTTTTTACAGGCACATCATTATAAGGAAGGTCATTTACAGCAGCAATTATTGACAGAATGTAATCATGTGCTAACTATTCTCCCTGTGTCAGATGCAAGCAAACAGCTTGTTCTGTATCGTTTAAGTGGTTATCAATTACCAGGATGGACGTGGCAACAACTTGCAGATGAACGGAAGGAAACTGTACTGGATAGTCAATTAGCTTTTATTGAAACCCTACATATATTATTAAATGAAGTGCATCAAAAAATAGATGATTACCCATTACTAGGGCATGTGGCAGAAGGATTAAAAGTTAAAATATTGCTAACAGATTCTGCACAACAAACCGCACAATTATATGAACAAGGTTATTCGATGGAGCAAATTGTTCAAATGAGAAAACTAAAACAAAGTACAATTGAGGATCATTTTGTGGAATTAGCTATGTATGAACCGAACTTTTCTATTGGCCCATTCGTCTCCTATGATGAAGCTCAAAAAGTGTGGCAGGCATCGAAGCAGTATCAAACAAAAAAATTAAAAATATTACATGAAGCTTTAAACGATATGAGTTATTTTCAATTAAGGCTTGTCCTTGCGAAAGGAGAAGTATAAATGGAACTTGAACAATTATTGCATAAGCATTTTGGTTATTCATCATTTCGACCAGGACAGAAAGAAGTCATTGAGGCATTACTACAGGAACAAGATGTTATTGCCTTATTGCCAACAGGAATGGGAAAATCACTCTGCTACCAGCTACCAGCCTATACATTAGAGAAACCTGTACTAATTGTTTCACCATTACTCTCATTAATGCAGGATCAAGTAGAAGAACTGAAGCGTTTTGGGGAAAAGAGGGTGGTAGCTTTAAATTCCTTTTTATCACTAACAGAGAAACGTTATGTATTACATTATTTAGAGCAATATCGTTTTATTTTTACTTCCCCAGAGATGCTGCTCCAGCAACAGGTACAAGAGAAACTGGCACAGATGAAGCTAGGTTTAATCGTAGTAGATGAAGCGCATTGTATCTCACAATGGGGCTTTGATTTTCGACCAGATTATTTACGAATAGGTGACTGGCTATCGAGAGAAAATCGTCCGCCAATTTTGGCATTATCTGCTACGGCAACAAAGAAGGTTGTTCGAGATATACGGGAAACTTTATCTCTCAAAGCTCCATTCGAGTTTATGTATAATGTTGACCGCCCGAATATTCATTTAGGTCGTGTAGTAGTGGAGGATAAGGCTGATAAAGCTAGATGGCTCATGCACCATGTTACGGAAACGGCAGGACCTGGTATTTTATATGTTTCCTCACGTAAACGTGCGCAACAATATAGCGAAGCCTTATTACAAGAGGGCGTTCGTGTTGCTGCATATCATGCTGGCTATGGGGTGGAGGACCGTCAATTTATTCAACAGCAATTTATAGCTGGTGAACTTGATTGGATTGTTGCAACAAACGCTTTTGGTATGGGCATTAATAAGCTTGATATACGGCAGGTCATTCATGAATCAATGCCTGCCAATATAGCGAATTATATGCAGGAGATTGGACGTGCAGGGCGGGATGGACACTCTGCACTTGCTATATTACTGTATGCTGAAGGTGATGAGGAGCTGGCTAAATTTGTTGTGACAGGCGATTTACCAACTTTACATCATGTTGACCGCTATCAGGAGCTGCTATCTCAGCAAATACAGCCCATCCAAATGCTGAAAAATGGGGAGTTAAGTGAGACAGCCTTCCGTGTGTTAGACTATTGGCTGCAACGAGAGTCTTCGGAACAAGTGAAGGTCCGATTAAATCATTTAGCACTAGAGAAATACAATGCAGTGAATGAAATGCTTCAAATCATACAGACAAAAGACTGTATTCGTGAACATTTAGTCGGGTATTTTGGGCAAAAATTGCAGAAAAAGCCGGAAAACTGTTGTGAAAATTGTGGAATCCATTATGATGTAATCAAGAAAGTATGCTTAAAAGAGAAAAAGAAAGTAGAAATGGCAACGTGGGAAAGTCGATTGCAACAACTATTAATGGGTAATTAGACTAAAACTGACGGTCATTTACTTTTTTCGTAATATTCGTCATAATAGAGATGATAGAAAGCGTAGTAAGGTTGGGGGAAAGGCGAATGAATAAAGAAGATTATCGCGATAAAATAGAAGAGCATCGTCAATCGTTTGAAGATGAGCAAAAAGAACAGCAATCCTTATCAAGAGTTTCCAGAATGAATAAAAACGGTAATAAAAACAAAAAGCCAAAAAATTCGAAACGTAAGACACCGTTAATGACGATTCTGTTTGTTATTTTTATCTTGATACCATTAACAATTCTTATTTATTTTTGGAAATTTTATGAACCAGGAAAAACGATTGAACAAGCCGAAAAGGATACAGCTGAACAGGTTGTCGAATTAGATCCTTCAGAAGCATCTGCGTCAGATAAAGACAAGGAAAAAGATAAGGGTCAAGACGCTCAGGGGGATAAGAAGGCTCAAGAGCAATCTCAAAAAGATGCTGATAAGTTAGCAGCGGAGCAAAAAGCTGCTGAAGAAGCGAAAAAGGCTCAAGAGGCGAAAAAGGCAGAGGAAGCAAAAAAAGCCGAAGAAGCTCGAAAAGCTGAAGAAGCAAGAATAGCTCAACAACAAGCAGAGGCAGCAAGAAAAGCAGAAGAGGCTAGAAAAGCGGAAGAAGCAAAACAAAATGCTAAAGCAACGACACATACTGTAAAAGCAAATGAGAACTTATACCGAATTGCATTAAATCACTATGGCGATGGCAGTGAAGCGACTTTAGCTAAAATTCGTGCTGCTAATGGGATGTCCTCTAATACTGTAATGGTTGGGCAAGTCATTAAGTTACCTTAATAGAATTTTTTTATCGTTATATAGGTTTTCTAGTATAAAATTACAGACAAACGTTCACACCAAAACGTACGTCTGATTTAGCAAAAAGGCGATTCGTTTTTTAAGAAGAATCGCCTTTTTGCTGTCGTAAGGAGAAGTGAGAAAATGCTATATTTAGGGCTATTTCTTTTGGTAGTCATCGCCCCTCCACTTTATATGTGGAAGGTGGCACATGAAAATAATGTATTGTCTCACCAGCTTTCATTACAGGGTGAACAGGAGAAGGTACGATTATTTTTTATTTCAGATGTTCATTTACGTAAAATAAGTAAGAAAATGATTGCACAGTTACAGGGACATCATTTTGATGCAGTAATTATTGGCGGTGATTTTGCGGATAGCCGTACACCGATTGATCGTATTCATGAAAATTTATCATTATTAACGTCCCTTGGACCAACCTATTTTATTTGGGGCAATAATGACAGAGAAATTGGGGAAGAAAGACTGAAGGACATTTTACAGGCATACCATGTTCAAATTATTGTCAATGATGCCGTACAGCTTCCGCTTAAAAATAGCTTTTGGTTAAGTGCTATTGAGGATACAACCGTTAAAGAATATAGTTTTGAAAAAGCTTTTGCAAAGATAGGAGATCAGGATTTAGTTGTTTTCATCGCCCATAATCCAGAGGTTTTTGCGAAAGTTCGGGCTAAGTTCCGTGCGGATTTAATGATGGGGGGACATTTACACGGAGGGCAAATCAGATTCGGTCCATATGGTGTTCATCCAAATGGTTCCTATCGTCGGCGTGATGGTGTCATGACTTTAGTAAGCAATGGCTATGGGACGACATTAGTACCTTTTCGATTTGGTGCAAAGCCCCAATGTCATATAATTGACATTGATATTTCGAGTAAATAAACAACCAAAACGTGTGAGAAGGCGTATAATAAAAAAGTATCGTCTATTCTATGATAATGTGAAAGCATGGAGCAGCAATTTTTGCTGTTCAAATTCGATTGGAGTGTCAAGAAATGCAGCAAGCAGATGCAATTATTGTTGGAGGAGGCCCATGCGGCTTAGCAGCAGCAATAGCTTTGCAAAATATTGGTTTACAACCTATTGTGATTGAAAAAGGAAATATCGTCAATGCCATCTATCATTACCCTACACATCAAACATTTTTTAGTACGAGTGAACGGTTAGCCATTGGTGATGTACCATTTATTATTGAAGGACGTAAGCCGAAACGCAATCAAGCCCTTGTCTACTATCGAGAGGTCGTCCGTTTAAAAAATATACAAGTTAATCGCTTCGAAAAAGTACAAAGTGTTGTAAAAAATAATGATTTGTTCACGGTTACCTCCGATAAGGAAATATATGAAACGCCCTATGTTGTCATTGCAACAGGTTATTATGATCATCCGAATTATTTAAATATCCATGGTGAGGAGTTACCTAAAGTTTTCCATTACTTTAAAGAGGGCCATGAATTTTTTGATACGGAGGTTCTAGTTATAGGCGGCAAAAATTCAGCGATAGATGCCGCGTTAGAATTAAATAAAGCTGGGGCTCGTGTAACCGTAGCCTATCGTGGCAGCGAATACTCTCCAAGCATCAAGCCATGGGTATTACCCGAATTTGAAGGGGTAGTCAAAACTGGAGAAGTTGACATGCTTTTTAATACAAATGTATTGGAAATACGTGAGCACGAAGTTGTTTTAGAAGTAGAGGGCCAAGAGAAAATAGTAAAAAATGATTTCGTTTTTGCTATGACTGGCTATCATCCTGATCACTCCTTTATTAAAGCGATGGGAGTGGACATAGAGGAAGAAACGGGTCGTCCTTATGTTACGCCTGAAACGATGGAAACCAATGTTGAAGGACTATTCATTGCAGGTGTTATTGCAGCAGGAAATAATGCCAATGAAATTTTTATTGAAAATGGTCGTTTCCATGGCGAATGTATCGCTCGAACTATTGAGCAGAGAAAAAAATAACGATCGAGGCTGTATAGGCATGTAGCTTATACAGCCTTTTTAGCAAGGAGGCAGCTCAATGATTGGCTTGTATTGGCTCTTGAGTTATTTAATAGGAAACATCTTGACGGCTTATTTCGTTGGTAAGATATACGGTGTCAATTTGCAGGAAGAGCGTAGTAAAAATTTAGGCGCGCGTAATGCGGGAAGTGTGATTGGGAAAACAGCGTTTATTTTGACTCTTCTTGGCGATTCATTAAAAGGTGTACTTGTTGTCGGATTAGGACGCATGTGGCAATTGGATGAATGGGTCCTTATTGGCGGAGCTGCATGGGTGATAATCGGCCATCTATTTCCGATTTGGCTGAAATGGAATGGAGGGAAAGGTGTAGCTACTTTTATTGGTGTGGGTCTCGCCTTATCGCCAAGTCTTTTTTTATGGATGATTATTGGTACAGCACTTATATCTGCATTTACTAGAAGTCTGACACTTGGCATGGTTGGGGGCTTTGTTTTTTATATAGCCGCAATTATACAAGCAGGGAAATTAGAGCCATATGGACTTTTAATCATGGCAATCGTGTGTATGCTTATTAAGCATATGTCTAATATTCAGGAATCATTGAAAAGAGGGAAGTGAAGGAAATGTATTGGTGTAAAATTGCCAAGACAAATGAAGAATTTGAGGCGATTGCTCGATTGAATTATGAAACATTTGTAGAAGAAATTCCTCAGCATGAGGTAAATGCATCGCGAAAAAAAGTAGACCGATTTCATCAGGAGAATACCTATGTCGTTGTTTATAAGCAAACAGAATTAATTGGCATGGTGGCGTTTAGAGATCAACGACCATTTTCTATTGATGAAAAGATTGGTAAGGTCGAGCAGTATTTATCGAAGGAAAATTGTGAGAAGCTTTGTGAAATTCGTTTGCTTTCCGTGAAGAAAGGTTATCGAACGGGGCGAGTTCTATTGAAGCTTACTCAGGCCTTAACTACATTTGCCTACGAAAAAGGCTATTCTGCTGCAGTGATTTCAGGTACAACGAGAGAGGAAAAACTATATAAGCAGATGGGTTTTAAGCAGTTTGCACCAGCTGTCGGGGAAGAGGGTGCGATGTTTTTACCGATGGTGCTCACTAGACATGAATTTGAACAATCATTACAACATAGACTAACGACGGAACCCTCTACATTTTATCCTGGGCCGGTGAGGCAATTAGAGACAATTGCTCATTCAGATTTATCACATCGTTCATTACCTTTTTATGCGCTTTATGAACGAGTGCAGAAGAGGTTGCTGCATTTATCGAAGTCCAATCATGTTGGTGTAATCGTAGGAACGGGAACGCTAGCAAATGAAGTAATGCTTGCACAACTAAAGGCACAGCAATTAGGAAAAGGGCTTATTCTCACAAATGGAGAATTCGGTGAACGTTTACAGAAGCAAGCCGCTCGTTGGTCATTACATTATGATGTGGTAGAAAAAGAATGGGGAACAGTATTTGATGACAAAGAACTGGCTTCACAGCTTGAGACGGGGTCTTATCAGTGGATGTTGGCAGTACATGGTGAGACTTCCACGGGAACTTGTAATAACTTAGATATTCTTAAAAAGCTTGCTAAACAATACAATGTAAAGTTATGTATAGATTGTATTAGTTCGTTCGGTGCCATGCCGTTCTCTTTACAGGACTGCTATTTAGCTACGGCTGTGAGTGGTAAGGCCATTGGTGCGTTAAGTGGGCTAGCATTTGTATTTTCGCAATCACTTGCACCCCCATCTGCCAATCTACCCGCTTATCTTGATTTAGCAAATTATCAGCAAGGTGTCATACCATTTACATTACCTGCTGTATTACTGAGCAATGTGGAGACTGCATTGCAAGCCTATCCAGCACGTTATGAGCAGCTACAGCAACGCTTTCAATCACTGCTGCAGCTACCAATCATGCAATTTCAATATCCAACTACTCAATATCCGATGTTGATAACTGTTCAATTGCCTAATAATTATGCCAACCTACTTATTGATTTAGCATTAAACGGGCTATTCGTTCATGGTGAAAGCCAGTATTTACGCCAAAAGAATTTCATTCAATTTTCTGTGATACAGCCAGATTTTGATGAAGCTTTGGCTCGACTTAGCGAGATACTGGGCTATTATGAACAGGTGTTCGAGACTTTAGCGTTACAAGAAAAAGTCCTTTAAATTTAAAGGCGAGCCAGTTGTGTTAAGGCCTATTAATAATTTTAAGCGTGCCTTTTGACCATTAATACCTGTGGCGAATATGGCGCCTAAGTCTTCTAGCATTTTACCGCCGCCCATATAGCCATAAACACCTTCTGCAATTCCATTAAAGCAGCGGGAAACAAGTACAACTGGGATGTCTCGCTGTATAAGGCTTTCAATTCCCTTTACAACAGATGGCGGGACATTCCCTTGACCTAGTCCTTCTAGCACAACACCATCATATTTACATGCAAGCACGACATCCAATAAATCTTCTTCCATTCCAGCGTACACTTTTAGCATTGCGACACGCTTAGTTAAATTGTTAACATCTACATATTGTCGACGAATTGGTGCGTGATGGAATAAGATTCTGGATTTTGTAATAAGGCCAATCGGTCCATATTGTGGAGATTGGAAAGTATTTACAGAACTTGTGCTTGTTTTTGTTGTATTTACAGCAAGATGAACCTCATCATTCATCACAACAAGCACACCTTTATCACGTGCTTCTTCATCAACAGCTACTCGGACTGCCTCTACTAAATTATAAATCCCATCTGCTCCAAGTTCGTTAGATGAACGCATTGCTCCTGTTAGCACAATCGGAATGGCTAAGTTCGTAGTTAGCTCTAAGAAATAGGCGGTTTCTTCCAATGTATCCGTACCGTGGGTGATGACCACACCGTCAATTGGCTGTGCGTCAATTTGTTCCAAAATCAAGTTACGCAATAAAAGCATCTCTTTCGGTGTAATATGTGGAGAAGGAAGGTTAAAAGCTTCTATTTCGATAATGCTTGCTAGTGAAGCCAGTTTATTACTTTCCTTCATTAGAGGATTTTCCTTATTAGGCATGACCGCTCCTTCAGCACTCATCGCCATGGAGATTGTGCCGCCAGTATGAATTAATAAAATTGTTTTTTTCATAAAAAAATAAATCTCCTTTTAAAAAGTTTTTTTGTCATTACATGGTATAATAATAGCAGTCTATTGTTGAAAGGAGCCGGCATCATGATCATTTTATTATCTGCTGCCATTGCTCCCGGTCT
>Ga0213828_1000470_pt1 | contig 38754 bp, 27 predicted proteins | sample MC6MC0897MG_FD_180664 | JGI IMG/M metagenome (GOLD analysis project Ga0213828, IMG submission 180664) | Enriched soil aggregate microbial communities from Iowa State University, Ames, United States - MC6-MC0897-MG | ecosystem: Environmental > Terrestrial > Soil > Unclassified | place: USA: Iowa...
CCACTCGCCGCAGCATCGGTCACCCCTACGATCGTCAATCCAGCATCACCGAGCGGGAATTCAACGTGGGAGTTTTCGATCAGTTGGATACCGAGTGCCGCCAAGCGCTCTCGCCACTGCGTGTAGTCGAAGTAGTACTCATGATTCCCTGGGATACCAAGTACACCGAAGCGCGCCCTCAAGTTGGCAAGCGGCGCCACGTCAGCAATCCGGTCGCCGACGGTTCCGTCAATGAAGTCGCCGGTGAACACGATCAGATCAGGCGCTAGAGCATTGGTACGCGACACGACCTCGTTTACCCATTTCTCCGGGAACAGTCGACTGATATGAGTGTCGGTGAGTTGCACCAACCTGAAACCGTCAAGCGATGCTGGAAGATCTGGGATTGGCACCTCAACGTGCTTTACATCAGGGACACGAACCGCGTTTCCCACTCCGATGATCGACGTGACAAAAGCCAATATCATCGCCACCGGCCCGACCCAGGGCGCGAAGCAATTGCGCGTCTGCCTGCCGCGAATGAGCCAAACCAGAAGCAACAGGCCGTCCCCGAGCAATACAAGGAGAAAGAGTAAGACGAATGCGCAAAACAGCCAGCCGACGAACAGCGCGACCGCGTACGGCGCCTCGAACGACCACATGTTTCCGTACAGCGCATCGTTGATCCAATGAACTTTGGACACGACGAGAAGGAGAATCGAGATGAACAGTCGCCATCCGCGCGTAACAGGCAAAGGCAGAACGAAGCGCCAAAGAAGGTAGAGAAAGGCGAAGGTGAAGGCAATGTGAAACACGAAGGCAACGATCCTGATCAGCGCGGTCAAAGCAGACCGCTGGAGCCGCTCGATGGTATTAGCTCTGAGGCCAGCAATCTGTTAGCAGAATTCAACCTTTCGTTGAGTTGGGCTCACCGGTGATTTTCCGCGCGTGACGTCGTCCTCTATTCGCGAGTTCGCGCACATGATCCGCTCTTATCGTTGAGCAAATCACAATGCTGCACTGAGCCTGTCAGGGTCGATTGTCGAAGGCTATGGCCCAGCTCGTTGTCACACTTAAGCGCGATGCAACGATGTGCCTAGCCGGAATCAGAGACGTTCGGCAGGCAAACCAGTTGCCCCTCGTTCCGACCATTCAGCGCGTAATAGCTTTGCTGGTTCGCTTATCGATGGAATTCGAGACTCAGGAAGTGGTCGACTTCTGCAACCTCCACGACATTCTGCCCGAGTACAAACTGGTCAAAAGTCCACAGCTAAACCAAGTCTGGAATGACGCCGCTAGCAAGAAGGCGCGATATCGCTACGTTCTGGATCTGCGTAAAGGGTAGGTACTCCGCATCGAGCGGGAGGCGCGTTCTCCGCCTGCTCACGGGTCGGCATGCCTACACTAGCGGCTCCTCCCGCAACATGTCGATGAACTCACGCAGACCAGGTGGGGTTTGCCGATGTCCAGGATAGTAGATATAGAAGGCGGGCTCGATTGGCGCCCAATCAGGAAGGACCACCTGCAACTCGCCTCGCTCGAGTTCTCCCGTGATGCGCTTCTCCAAGCAATAGGTGATACCAGCGCCGGCCTTCGCCATTTCAACCCCAAGCGTGGTTTCGTTAACACAGAGCTGCCCAGGCACGTCGATCGCTTGACGTTCACCGTCCTTCTCAAACTCCCAACGATAGATGACGCCCTGGCCGGTGCGGATCTGAATGCAATTATGTGCCTTCAGGTCCTGAGGGGCCGCGATAGAAGTCCGCCTGTTCAAGTATTTGGGAGCTGCCGCGGCAACCCACTTCAACGGTGCGCCGATACGGACAGCGACAAAATCCTCGGGCACCGTCCCCCCGAAGCGCACGCCAGCATCGAAGCCTGCGGCAACGATGTCGACCATCTGGTCTTCTACTGCGACCTCTACCGACACCTCCGGATAGTTTTGCAGAAATTTGGGTAGGTACCTTGACACCAGCAGCCTTGCGCCATCATTCAGCGTATTAATCCGCAGGCGGCCCATCGGGCGATCGCGATGCCGGTCCACCTCCTCAAGCGCACCCGCGATCTCGTCGAACCCGATCTCCAGACGAGAGGCCAGGTTTGAGCCGGCCTCAGTTGGCGACACCGTGCGGCTAGTCCTGTTCAGAAGACGCACCCCAAGGCGCGTCTCCAGATTCCGGATCGAATGACTCAAAGCCGAAGTTGAGATCCCCAAATCAACCGCTGCTTGCGTGAAGCTGCGTAGCCGGTGAACGGCCAGGAACGAGTTCAGATCGGCCAGATCGGCCCTGGATAGTTTGGCAGTGGGACGAACTGGCATGGGACCTCCAAAGTTGAGAGAAATTCAACGTTCTAGTGGAATTGCCTCAATAAACGCCGTTATACAGCGGTTTACTATTAATTCAATTCAACAATAGCCTACCTCAAACCCGCGCCAACGGCTACCTGACTTCATTAGGAAGATCTTGAACCGGCCAGCTTCTGGCGATCGGGAACAGGTCGCCAGCTGCCACACGGAGAAAAGCCATGACCCAAGCCATTCGTAGAGGCGGAGTCGCCATCGTTACTGGAGCCGCCATGGGCATCGGTTACGCCATTGCCCACCGACTTGCCAAGGAAGGGATGAAACTCGTCCTGCTCGATCACGACGGCCGCATGCTTACGCAGGCATCCGAGCGCCTTCACACCGACTTCCCCGAGCTTGAGCTGCGCAGCATTGCCGGCGACGTCACCTCCGAAACCGCTGGCGCGGCCATGGGTCGAGAAGCCGAAGCCCTTGGAGAGATCTCCGTAATCGTGAACAACGCCGGGATCCTGAAAGGCGCTGGGCCGTACGAGAACATCGAGCAATGGCGCCAGACGATGGAAGTCAACTTCTGGTCAATGCTCGGAATACAGCAGCACTTTGTTGGCCCCCTTCTTGACCAACCCTCCGCTTCGGCGATCGTAAATGTGGGTTCTAAAGAAGGCATAACGACCCGCCCCGGGAATGCCGCCTATGCACTCTCAAAAGCAGCCGTGCGCGTGTTGACTGAGCAATTGGCTTATGAGTTGAGAGAGCAGGTCGGCGATCGCGTTACGGCTCACCTGCTCATTCCTGGCTATACCTTCACGCCCATGAACTTCCCTGGAACGACCTACGACTCCCCCAAGCCAGAGGCGCCATGGAGCGCTGATCAGGTCGCCGATCGCATGGTCCAAGGTGTGCGCGCCGGTGAGTTCTACATCTTTTGCGAGGACAACGAGGTTACGAGCGAACTGGACCAACGACGGATGCAGTGGGCCATGGACGATCTTATAAAGCGGCGGCCGGCCCTTTCTCGGTGGCACCCGGACTTCAAGAACGAATTCGCTGCCTTTGCCAAGAGCAGTGAACCTCGTTAAGCCATGCTCGACGTCAATCCCGCCCGCCTAGCCACCATGGCGACTCTCTTCTGCAATGGGTTGCTTTACGCTACTTGGGGTGTGAGCGTGCCCGTCATCAAGGAGAAATTCGGCCTTTCAGAAGGGGTGCTTTCCCTTGCGATGGCCGCGGTAGCAATCGGCGGGATAGCGACGATGGCCGCCGCAGGACGATGGATTTCGCGTGTGGGAAGCGGGACCGCGAGCGTTCGCAGCGGCATTCTTATGGCCCTCTCAGCGGGTCCCATCCTGCTCATGTGGGACTTCGGTGGCCTGCTCGTCCTGCTATTCATATACGGGATGGCCACAGCGGCCAACGACGTCGCAGCGAACGCGCAAGTGGCGCACCTGGAGCAAATCTCCAAGCGATCGCTCATTGGGTCAGTGCACGGCAGCTTTAGCGCCGGAGGCCTCGCAGGGGCGCTCTTGGCAAGCGCATGGGCAGCCGGGAACGTGACGCCGGCGCTCAACTTTATTTGCGTGGCGATGCCCTGCCTCCTGGCCATGGTATTGGCTGCTCGGTTTTTGCGTAATGATCCCCTTACACACAGAGAAGCCGAAGGAGCCGCGAGTGGAGCTCATCCCGGTTTGGACAAAGAGGCTGGTCGCCGACTCCGAACGCTCGGAGCCCTAGCTTTCTCAGCCTTGGTCATTGAAGGGGCCTTCTATGACTGGGCAGCCGTGTACATGCGAGACATCGCTCACGCGAACGCCGGGTGGGTAGGCTTCGGATATGCAGCCTTTGCCATTGCGATGGCGATGGGTCGCATGGGCGGAGATTGGGTGCGAGACAGGTACAGCCACCAAGCAGTGATAGCTACCAGTGGCGCACTCAGCCTAGCGGGACTGACCGTCGTTCTATCCAATATTTCTCCAACCGCCGTAATCGCAGGGTTCTTCATCACTGGCGTCGGCTTGTCGAACGTAATTCCAGTGCTGTTCTCTACTGCGGGCAAGCTGGCCAACGAGGCGGGCTGGGCAGCATCGCAGGGCCTGGCCACCACAACTCGGATCGCATATATCGGGCTGCTGGCGGGTCCGCTGGTGATCGGACCGGTTGCCGAGATGGTCGGCCTTCAATTGGCGATGGTGACTCTCATGGCAGCAGTTTCCGCGACTTGCGGAGGATGGCTGTTGCTGAGCAAAAGAACTGACGGCGCTCCGTGGATGCTGCCCCGCCAGCGTCACGTACATCCGTCTTGCAATCGACTCTCGAACTCTAATTAATGACCGAATCAACCGTTTCCCTATCCCGTACCTTTGACAGCTCTATATCTCCCCACGGCTTTCTGGGCGCAATTCTCACGCTCGGCCTTGGCGGCCTTTTTGTCGGAACAGGCGAATTCGCATCGATGAGCCTGTTGCCGGGAATGGCGGAAAGTACTGGGGTGTCCATCCCTAGTGCCGGCGCATACATCAGTGCCTATGCCATTGGAGTCATGATCGGAGCTCCGCTGATTGCCATCGGCGCCGCCAGGTGGCCACGCAAGCATCTGCTGCTCACGCTCATGGTTCTCTTTGCCATTGGCTACATCGGAAGCGCGTTAGCCACCGGCTATCACTCGTTGATCGTTGCTCGATTTGTCTCCGGTCTACCTCATGGCGCCTACTATGGCGTCGCCTCGCTCGTGGCCGCGACGCTTGCGGGAGAAGGCAAGCGGGCTCAAGCCGTCGGCTATGTAATGCTCGGATTAGCAGCAGCAAACGTTGTCGGCGTACCGGCAGCCACAGGTCTAGGGCAGTGGCTAGGTTGGCAGTCTGCCTTTGTCGCGGTTGCGGCTGGTGCTGTCCTGACCCTCGTAATGATGCTTCGCTACATCCCCGTAATGCCTGGAGGAGGAAGCCCCATGACCGAACTCGCGGGCCTGAAGCGGCCGCTCCTTTGGCTCACGCTGGGAGTTGCATCTGTCGGGTTTGGCGGCATGTTCGCCGTCTACAGCTACATCACGCCGACCCTCACGAAGGTGACGGGCTTCGACGAAGCGACGGTTCCTGCGGTGCTTTGCGTATGGGGTCTTGGGATGGTGGTGGGAAATTTGGTTGGCGGAAAGTTCGCGGACAAAGCCCTCGTCCCGACGATCTTTGGATTCTTACTCTGGAACGCGGTCTTCCTCGGGGCGTTTTCTATGTTCGCCGGATCCAAGGCGGCGACCGTTACCGTACTGTTTCTTGTAGGCACAGGCTTCGCTTTGGTTCCGGCTCTACAAGCGCGATTGATGAACGTGGCTGGTGAAGCCCAGACCTTGGCCGCAGCGCTTAACCACAGCGCGTTCAATCTCTCAAACGCGATCGGCGCAGTGCTAGGTGGCGCCGCGATTTCGCATGGTCTGGGTTGGGCGTCTACAGGCTGGGTAGGCGGCGCGCTGGCCGTGCTAGGCATGGCACTTATGGCCTTCACGGTACGCAGCACAACAAGACGACGCGCCGAACGAATCTGAAGTCGATGCTTTAAAACGGCCGTCTCATAGTGGGTTCAACGCAGGTTGCCGAATGACCGCATTGGGTCGAAATCTGCCAGTCGTCGACGACTGGTCGCGGCCAGAAGCGGTCTGTCGCCGTAGCGGGCTCCAGACTAAGAACGACCATCGCAAGTGCTTCAAGCGACGGCCGTTGTAGGCTGAGTGCGGTGCGGCCGGTCAGCGACATATTCCGCTATCCACCAGCCGCCTCGGTCGATTCGACCGACACAGTGCGACCTCCTGCAGGTCTGCCCCTTCTCGCAAGGCGTTATGGTCGTGTCCTGTGTCCGTACCTACCTTGCGCCAGATTTGATCTGAGGATCCGTAGAGACTGCAGCGCCCCCCAACGATCAATCCTGGCCGCACGAGCTGAACGGCAAGCTGGATGAACTTCTCGAACAAATGTTCAACCTGGATGCACTTTATGGCTAGAAAACCAACTGAGGTATTCGGGTCCGTTATCGCACCGAATGGCCAGGGGGTTTCCCCGCCAGCCGATGATCTGCTTGAGCGTGCGGATCACGCGCTTGGACGGCAACGAGAAGTCAACCTCAATGCCCAGTGCCTCGCGGTTGAAGTCGTCGATCACCTTGAACACGCGGATTTCAGTTCGAGTTCGCGATAGATCCGGTACACGCGCTTATGGTTCCAGCCGAAGCCTCGCACATTGCACAGATACAGGAAGCACAGACCAAAGCCCCAATTGCGGTGGTTGTCAGTTGGGGCCGCTCCTGAGTTGGCCGTAGCTGAGCTGGTCCGCGGCGTAGCAATCGCACGCCACCTGCTCCAGGCCTGGCCTGTTCAGGATCTCGATGTTTCCGCGGCGATACGCGATCAGCTTGCGGTGCTGAAGGGCCGAGGCCGCCACCGTTACGCCGACCCGCCGCACACCCAGCATATAAGCCAGGTATTCATGAGTGAGGTGAAAGCTGCCCGAATGCGCGCGGTCTTGCGTCATCAGCAACCAGCGCGCAAGCCTGCCCTCGATGAAATGAGAATGCATGCAGACCGCGGTCTGGGCGAGCTGCTGCAGGATTACCACGGTATAGCGGCCGATCAGGCCGCGCAGCGCTGCACTGGCGTCCAACTCCTGCCGGAACAGATTCGCTTTCATGCGCAAGGCGGACCCGGCGCCCTGCACGACGGCGCGCAACTGCGAGGTATCGGCGCCCAATGAAACGTCGACGCTCCACATTCCTTCATTGCCGACCAGGCCCACCTCCAGGGAAGCACCGTGCTTCTGCGGCAGAATCAGGGAGATATAGCTCCCGCGCGGAAAGTAGACGTCGTTGATGCGGTCGCCGGGCTGAAGCAGGCATTGCCCGAAGTCCAGGTCAACGGACTCGAAGCGATCCAGCAAACGGGGCCGCTCCCGGCTGGGCATCGCGGCGAGCAGGCGGTTGGGAACATCGGCGATCGCGGGGCGCGGCAAGTTCTGCTCCTGGTTCCATCTCAGGCGCGGACCGCGCCGCCAGTTTGACTCAGCAGGCGCTGATACTCCTGCCGCACGACCATATAGCATTCGCAGACACGCGCCTCCAGCGCTGCGCGATCCAACACGGTGATATGGCCGCGGCGATACCGGATCAGACCGGCCTCCTGCAGGTGGCCGGCCGCCTCGGTGACGCCTTCGCGCCGCACACCCAGCATGTTGGCGATCAGTTCCTGCGTCATGGCGAGTTCGTCGGATTGCAGTCGGTCCAGGCTGAGCAGCAGCCAGCGGCAAAGCTGCTGGTCCAGCGAATGATGTCGGTTGCACACCGCTGTCTGGGCCATTTGCGTGAGCAGCGCCTGGGTGTATCGAAGCAGCAGGTGCTGCATGGCCCCACCTCGGTCGAACTCGTCTTTCAGCGCCTGACCCTTCAACTGATAGGCGGACCCCGCGCTTTGGACTATCGCGCGGCTGGGCGTGGTTTCTCCGCCCATGAACAAGGAAATGCCAACGATGCCTTCATTGCCGACCACGGCAATTTCGGTGGAGGCGCCATCTTCCATGACGCACAGCAGCGAGACAATGCAGTCGATCGGGAAGCAGACATGCCGCATTCGGCCGCCCGGTTCGTACAAGGCTTTTCCCAACGGCAGGGAGACGCGTTCCAGAAGCGGAAACAATCGTTCCATCTCCTGCAGGGGCAACGCCGCCAATAGTTGATTCTGGGGGGGATCGCGTGAATCAGGCATGAAGAGTCCCTCCAACAAGCCCAGTTGCAACGGCCCTATCCGGGGCCGCAATCCGAAAATCCTCCGGCACACTTTGCCCACTCGGCAGGGGCAATCGCCACGCGCTATGTGCGGTGGCGAACGGAGTCCTGCCCAGAGTAGCGCACTATTGGTCGCTGGCCCCGCTACGCGGCCCGGCGCGGCCAGGTCAGGAATCCATCCCTGCGCTGACCCTGTCACGCTATGGGAAGCCCAGACTCAAGTCCGTTCGCTGGCGCACATAGCGCCGGCGGCCTTGGCATCCAGGTATTTCTGCACCAACGCGCGCGTGGAGCTGTCCAGCCCCTGTGCGTGGGCCTGCCCGGCCCCAAGCGCTTGCGCGATATGCGCGGCTAGCGTCTTGCCTAGCTCCACGCCCCATTGATCGAAGGAGTCGATGTCCCAGATTACGCCCTGAGTGAACGCGCTGTGCTCATAGAGCGCGACAAGCGCGCCCAATGACCGGGGCGTGAGCTTCGCGGCCAGGAGCGTATTGCTGGGGCGGTTCCCCTGCACCTGCCGGTGCTTCCCTCGAGCCTGCGCGTCGCCAGGGCCGCCCCCCTCGTCCAGAGGGCGTCCGAAGGCCAGGGCCTGGGCCTGGGCGTACATGTTCGCCAGCAGTTCTTCATGGCCGCCCGCCGATGACGGCAGCGGCGAAAGGAATCCGATGAAGTCGCAGGGCACGATCTGGGTGCCCTGATGCAACAACTGATGGAACGAATGCTGGCCATTGGTCCCGCAGGCCCCCCAGTAGACCGGACTGGTTATGCTGCCGACCGGGGCTCCGTCTTGGGTTACGGACTTGCCGTTGCTTTCCATCATCAATTGCTGGACATAGGAAGGGAATCGTCTCAGATCGTGGGCATAAGGCAGAATCGCAACCGATCGCGCCCCGAGAAAGTTGTTGTTCCACACGCCCATCAAACCAAGCAGAACGGGAAGATTCTGTTTCATCGGCGCGGACAGGAAATGGGTGTCCATGTCGTGGAAGCCGGCCAGCATCTCGCGGAAGGCGGCGGGCCCGATGGCGGTCAGCAGCGCCAGGCCCATGGCGGAACACAATGAATAGCGGCCGTTGACCCATTCCCAGACGTCGAATACATGCTCCGGCGCGAAACCGGCCGCGATGGCGGCGTCGCGATTGCCCGTTACCGCCACGAAATGCGCCCGCAGCGCGCCCTCGTCCTGGATGTCTTCCAGGCACCAGGCTCGCGCGGCGGCCGCGTTTCGCAAGGTTTCGGGTGTGTGGAAGGTTTTCGAGCAGACGATGAACAGCGTTTCGCGCGGGTCCAGATCACGTGTTGCCAGAAAGAAGTCGGCGCCGTCCATGTTGGACACGAAACGGAACTGCATGTCCCGCCGTCCGTAGTGCTGTAGGGCCGCGCAGGCCATTCCTACACCGATCGCGGAGCCGCCTATGCCCAGGTTCACGATATTCCTGATCTTTTTGCCGGTCCCGCCGAACCAGGTGCCGCTGCGCACCTTGCCGGCGAAATTTTCCATGCGGCGCAATACGCGCTGAACGTCAGGCACCACATCCCTGCCATCCACCCGCACGCTGGCATCGGCCGGCATGCGCAATGCGACGTGCAATGCCGCGCGGCCTTCGCTGGAATTGACCGGATCGCCGTTGAACATGGCGTCTATCTTCGCCGGCAGACGGCTCGTGCAGGCCAGGCGCAACAACAGCTCGAGCGTCCTGCGGGTGATCCGGTTCTTGGAGTAATCCAGGTACCAGCCGGCGGCTTCCTCGCTGAAGCGCTGCCCGCGCTCCGGGTCAAGCTGGAACAGGTCTCGAAGGTGCCGCGGGCGCACTTCGTCCAAGTGCTCGGCCAGCGTCTGCCAAGTGTGGGAGAGCGACACGTCGCTCGGGCCGCCCGTTGCTCGTCTGACCATTGCGCTGTTCCTCCAAGCCGAACGACCGGCCCCACAAGAATGCGGGGCTCGGGTCGCTTATGCCACAGGCTGTGAAGGGAGTCCGTGCGGTAGCGTACAGAGCCTGCGGTCGTGCTTGGTCAATCTATGGCCATGAAACCCATTGATTGGCCCTCGCTCGAAGCCGCGCCCGAGTGGATAGACCTGTTTACCCGAAGCAAGGCCACGCCGCACTCCGCCGAAAGCGAGCCGCCGTTGCGCGCGGAGTTGTTCAGCGCCCTGCAGATGGAGCAGCACGGCCAGGCCTTGGCGGGCGCGCATCTGGTGGGCACATCGCGACCGCCGGACACTTTGCTGCCGCGGTTGACTGAAAACCAGAAGTTGCTGGCCCAGGCCTGCGCGCTGCTGATGGAGTCCATGCGGCAGAACCGCCGGATCACCCCGGCCGACGAATGGCTGCTGGACAATTTCTACCTGATCGAAGAGCAGATCCGGCTGGCCAAGCGGCACTTGCCCAAGGGCTACAGCCGCAGTCTGCCAAAACTGGACGCGGGCCCCTCCAAAGGGCTGCCGCGGGTGTACGACATTGCGTTGGAGATGATTTCCCATAGCGACGCGCGGATCGATGCCACGGGCATCCAGGCGTTCGTGGCCGCCTATCAATCAATTGCGCCGCTGCAACTGGGGGAATTGTGGGCGGTTCCCATCATGATTCGCCTGGCCCTGATCGAGAACCTGCGCCGCGTCGCCATCCGCCTAGCGTACGCGAACATGAACCGCGGGCTGGCGGACACGTGGGCCGACACCATGCGCAAATCTGCCGAGGAGGATCCCACCGGTCTGATACTTGTCATCGCGAACATGGCGCGATCGAATCCCCCCATAGACGGTTCGTTCGTCGCGGAACTGGTCAGACGGCTCCAAGGGCACGGCCCGGCGCTGGCGCTGCCCCTGACGTGGTTCGAACAGCGGCTTGCCCAGTCAAACCTGACCATTGAACAAATGGTCCTCGCCGAGAACCAGCAGCAGGCCGCCGACCAGGTGTCGATCAGCAACAGCATCGGCAGCCTGCGCACTTTGTCGAAGACGAACTGGAACGACTTCGTGGAAGCCGTCAGCATCGTGGACCGGACCCTGAGCCAGGATCCCGCCAACGTCTACCGGAGCATGGACTTTCCCACCCGAGACCACTACCGCCATCGAGTGGAGCGGATGGCGCGCAATTCTGACCATGCCGAAACCGAGATCGCCGCCATGGCGATCGACCTGGCCGCCGCAGCGGCGGCCGACCCGACCCCTGGCGTCGATCCGCGTCGCGGGCACGTGGGCTTCTACCTGATCGACCAGGGCCAGGACGAGCTGGCAAAACAGGCCAAGGTTAGATCCAGCATGGCGGAAAGGCTGGCCCGCATCTCCCCCCGCGCCGCGCTGCGCCTGTATGCGGGCGCCATCATCCTCCTGACGGGCGCGGTCAGCGCGCTGCTGCTGACGATGGCCCATGGGGCGGGAGCTGGCCCCTGGGCCATGGCGTGCTTCGCCTTGCTGTCCGTGCTGGCCGCCAGCCATCTCGCCGTGGCGATCGTCAACTGGTCCTTGACATGGCTGGTGCGCCCCCAGCGCCTGCCGCGCATGGATTACGCCAAGCGAATCCCCGACGATGCCCGCTGCCTGGTCGCCGTCCCCACGATGCTGATCGACCTGGATGACGCGGATACGCTCGCCGAAGCGCTGGAGATCCGCTTCCTGGCGAATCCCGGGGACAACCTGAGCTTCTGCCTGCTGACGGATTTCGCGGATGCCGCGTCGGAGCATCTGCCGTCGGACGCCCTGCTGCTGGAGCGCGCCAAGGCGCAGGTCCAGGCCCTGAACAAGAAATATCGGACGCTCGGACGCAGCCCGTTCTACCTCTGCCACCGCCCCCGCCGCTGGAACGAACAGGAACGGATCTGGATGGCCTACGAAAGAAAAAGAGGAAAGCTGGCCGATCTGAACGGCCTGCTTCGCGGCCAGGGCGCTGACGCATTTTCCTGCGTGGTGGGCGACTTGGCGGCGCTCGCCGGCACCAGGTACGTCATCACGCTGGACACCGACACCGACTTGCCTCGGGAAACCGCCTGGAAGCTGGTTGGCGCGATGGCCCATCCGCTCAATCAGGCGCAGTTCGACCCAGCGACGCGTCGGGTAACGCGCGGCTACGGCATCCTGCAGCCCCGGGTGACGGTAAGCCTGAACGACCTGTCGGCGTCGCCGTATGCACGCCTCAATGGTGGCGATCCGGGCATCGATCCCTATACCAACACAGTCTCGGACGTTTACCAGGACATCTTCAAAGAGGGGTCCTTCATCGGCAAGGGCATCTACGACGTGGACGCCTTCGATGCGGCATTGAAGGACTGCTTCCCGGACAACCGGATCCTGAGCCACGACCTGCTGGAAGGCTGCTATGCACGCTCGGGCCTGCTAAGCGACGTCCAGCTATTCGAAGGGCAGCCCGCCCGCTACGTCGCGGACGTCAGCCGCCGGCACCGTTGGATACGGGGAGACTGGCAGTTGCTGGGCTGGCTGTTCGGCCGCGCGCCCGCAGCCCCGGGCGCGGAACGCGGACCGCCCCTGCCTGCGCTGGCGCGCGCGAAGATCCTGGACAATCTGCGCCGCAGCTTGGTCCCGGCCAGTCTTGTGCTTTTGCTGGCGCTGGGCTGGATGCTGTTGCCGACCCCGTACCTGTGGACCGTCGCCTGCGTGATTATCCTGTTCCTGCCCGCCCTGTTCGCCTCCGCCTTGAGTGGGGTAAGGAAAGAAGAAGACGTCGAGCTGTCACGGCATCTGGTCGGCTGGTTGGCGCCCACGCTGCAGCAATTCACGCGGGCGGCGTTTTCCTTGACCAGTCTGGCTCACGAAGCCTTGTACAGCCTGGACGCGGTCATCAGGACGCTGTACCGGCTGATTTCGCGCCGGCGGTTGCTGGAATGGAAGGCGTCAAGCATCACCAACCAGGACAGCGGGACGCGTTCCGGTCCGTTCCTGCTTTCCGTCTGGGGCTCGCCCGTGCTCGCCGCCGCCATCGGCGCAGGTGTGATGCTGCTGAACCCATCGGCCTGGGTGGCTTCCTTGCCGGTGCTGGCACTATGGGTGGCGATGCCTGCCATCGCGTGGCGCTTGAGCCGCCCGCCGGTGCTTGCCCGGATCGACTTGTCTCTCGACCAAAACCAGTTCCTGAGAATGCTGGCGCGCAAGACCTGGTCATTCTTCGACGGCCACGGCGGCGCGGAAGACAACTGGCTGATACCCGACAACATCCAGGACCAGCCGTCCCCGGCCATCGCCCACCGCACCTCGCCCACCAACCTGGGGCTGGCGCTGCTGGCCAACCTGGCCGCTTACGACTTCGGTTACCTGCAGGCGGGCCGTCTGCTGGAAAAGACGCAGGCGTCGCTGGGCACCATGGCGACGCTAGAGCGCTATCTGGGCCACTTCTACAACTGGTACGACACTGTCACGCTGAAGCCGCTCGCCCCGCTCTACATTTCGACAGTGGACAGCGGCAACCTTGCCGGCCACCTGCTCACCTTGCGCCCCGGCCTGCTGGAACTGGCGCATGCGTCCATCCTGCATCCCCGAACATTCGAGGGTTGCGCCGACGCATTCGCGGTCTTGCGGGAAGCCGTCCCGACCGACGATTCGCCCGAATTGGAGGCGCTGGCCGACGCACTGGCGTCCGCCACCCTGGCAGGTCCCGCGACATTGGGGCAAGCCAGGCAACATCTCGACCGGCTATGCCAACTGGCCGCCGGCCTGACCGCACGCTACGCGGCGCCGGAATTCGCGCAGGCGCTGTGGCACGGCGAGGCGTTGTTGCGCCAATGCGAGGCCGCGCGCGATGAGCTGGCTCTGCTTGCGCCCTGGCGAGCCTCGCCCGCCGGCGTCGGATGGGGAGACATGCCCGAATTGAACGCCGTGCCGACCTTGCAGCAGGTCGCGGGTCAGGCCTCGGGATTGCTGCCCGCCTTGCGCGCGCGGCTGTCGCTGCCGGAGACTTCCTCCGACGAGCGGGCATGGCTGCTGGAGACCGAGCTTTCCGTGGTCGTGGCGAGCGAGCGGGCCCGCGAACGCCTCGCCTTGATTGCCCTGCTGGCCGACACGCTGGCCGAGATGGCGGTGGCCGATTACGGGTTCCTGTACGACAAGGGCAGCCGCCTGCTGGCCATCGGCTACAACCTGACCGAGCGCAGGCGCGACGAGGGCCTGTACGACCTGCTGGCCTCCGAGGCCCGCCTTTGCAGCTTCGTGGCAATCGCGCAAGGCCAGCTCCCGCAGGAAACGTGGTTTGCCCTGGGCAGGCAGCTCAGCAGCGCCGCGAGCGGCACCGTGCTGTTGTCGTGGAGTGGCTCGATGTTCGAATACCTGATGCCGCGGCTCGTCATGCCGTCCTACGCGCATACTCTGCTGGAGCAGACCTGCAAGTCGGCCGTTCGCGCCCAGATCGAGTACGGCGACAAGCTCGGCATTCCCTGGGGCATGTCCGAAAGCGCGTACAACCTGTTCGACATCGGCATGAATTACCAGTATCGGGCGTTCGGCGTGCCGGGCCTCGGTCTGAAGCGGGGGCTTGCGGATGACGTGGTGGTGGCTCCGTACGCATCCATTCTGGCGCTGATGGTGTCACCCGACGAGGCGTGCAGGAACCTGCAGCGCCTGGCCAAGGAGAACCTGCTGGGTCGCTACGGGTTCTACGAGGCCATCGACTACACGCCGCGCCGCCTGCCGCCGGGCAAGACCGGCGCCATCATTTATGCCTACATGGCGCACCACCAGGGAATGGGGTTCCTATCGATCGCAAGCGTGCTGCTGGGACGCACGATGCAGGCGCGCTTTGAAGCCGATCCGTCCTTCCAGGCCACTCTGCTCCTGCTGCAGGAGCGGATCCCTCGCGCGGCGGCGGCCCACACCAAGGCCGTGGAACTATCGGTCATCCGCAGCACCGCGTCGGGACTGCCAGAGGCATCGGTGCGCGTGTTGGATACCGCCGACACCGCCATTCCCGAGGTGCAGCTCCTGTCCAACGGACGCTATCACGTCATGGTCACCAACAGCGGCGCGGGCTCGAGCCGTTGGAGAGACCTGGCCGTGACCCGCTGGCGCGAAGACGGTACCTGCGACAACTGGGGCACGTTCTGCTACCTAAAGGACAAGGACAGCGGCGCCATTTGGTCCACGTCGCACCAGCCTACCCTGACGCGGCCGAACCACTACGAAGTCATCTTCTCCGAGGGACGGGCCGAATTCCGCCGCACCGACCATCAGATCGACACGCATACCGAAATCGTCGTGTCGCCGGAAGACGATATCGAGCTGCGGCGCTGCCACCTGACGAACCGGAGCCGCGAACGGCGGACCATAGAAATCACCTGCTATGCCGAGATCGTCATCGCGCCGCCCATGGCGGACGAACTGCATCCGGCGTTCAGCAATCTCTTTGTGCAGACCGAGATCGTTCCGTCCGAACGCGCCATCCTGTGCTCGCGCCGGGGCCGCAGCCCGGCGGACAATCCGCCGAGAATGTTCCAGCTTCTGGCGATCCATGGCGGCAATCCCGGTACGGCGTCCTATGAAACCGACCGGTCCATCTTCCTGGGCCGAGGCCGCTCGGCGGCTGATCCCCAGGCGCTGGAGGGCGACGCGCCGTTGACGAACAGCCAGGGGTCGGTGCTGGACCCGATCTCCGCGATTCGCTGCGAGATCACCCTGGAGGCGGAGGAATCCGCGGTGATCGATCTGGTGCAGGGCGTGGGCGACAGCCGCAGCGCCTGCATGAACCTGATCAGCAAATACCGGGATCGCCACCTGGCCGACCGGGCCCTGGAACTGGCGTGGACGCACGCGCAGGTACTCGTGCGCCAATTGAACGCCACCGAGGCGGATGCCCAGCTCTATGCGCGGCTTGCCAACGCCATCGTCTACCAGAACCCGGCCATGCGCGCGGAGGCGGCGACGCTGCTGAAGAATCGCCGGGGACAATCGGGTCTGTGGGGATACGCCATCTCGGGCGACCTGCCCATCGTGCTGCTCCGGATCAAGGATCCGGCAAACTTCGAGCTGGTTCGCCAACTGGTCCAGGCGCATGCCTACTGGCGGCAGAAGGGCGTGGCGGTGGATCTGGTGATCTGGAACGAGGACACGGGCAGCTACCGCCAGGCGCTTCAGGACCGCATGATGGGTCTGATCTCCGCGGGCGTGGAGGCGCACATCATCGACCGCCCGGGCGGTATCTTTGTGCGCCCCGGCGACCAGATATCGGAAGAGGACCGCACGCTGCTGCTGGCGGTGTCGCGCATATCGCTCAGCGACGCGCTGGGTACGCTGGCGAACCAGGTGAACCGCCTGGGCCTGCCGGAGATCCGCACTCCGCCCATGGTGATCTCGACGCCGCCCCTGCCGCCTGCCGCGCAAGCGGCCGCCGCGCAGGAGCAGTCCGAGCTACTACATCACAACGGGCTGGGCGGTTTCACGCCCGACGGAGAGGAATACGTGATCACCACAAGCCGGGGCCAGCGCACGCCGGCGCCCTGGGTGAACGTCATTGCCAATGCCGGCTTCGGCACTGTCGTGTCCGAAAGCGGACAGGCCTATAGCTGGAGCGATAACGCCCACGAGTACCGCCTCACTCCCTGGCACAACGACGCGGTTAGCGACGCCTGCGGAGAAGCCTTCTACCTGCGCGACGAGATCAGCGGCCACTGCTGGTCCCCTGCGCCCTATCCGGCGGGCGGCGAGTCCGCCTACGTCACGCGCCACGGCTTTGGCTACACAGTGTTCGAACACTGGGAAGACGGCATCGAATCTGAACTGTGCGTCTATGTCGCCCAGGATGCGCCGGTGAAGTTCTACGCGTTGACGCTGCGCAACCGGTCGGGGCGGCGCCGTCGCCTGTCGGCAACCGGCTACGTGGAATGGGTGCTTGGCGACCTGCGCGCAAAGACCTCCATGCACGTCACGACCGAGATCGATCCCGACACCGGTTCACTGCTGGCACGCAACAGTTTCAATACGGATTTTGCCAGGCACATCGCGTGGTTCGACACCAGCAGCGCGAGCCGGACCATGACCGGCGACCGCAAGGAGTTCATCGGCAGGAACGGCACCCTGCGCCACCCGCAAGCGTTGCGCCGCAGCCGGCTCTCGGGCAGGACGGGCGCGGGACTCGATCCCTGCGCGGCCATCCAAGTCCCCGCCACGCTCGAGGACGGTCAGGACGTGCGAATCCTCTTTCACCTCGGCGCGTCGGCGCAGGGTATCGAACAAGTCAGGCAACTGGTGCGCCAATACAGCGAGCCGGGCGCGGCCGGAAGCGAACTCCAGGCGGTCAGGCGGTATTGGCGGGACACGCTGGGTGTCGTGCGCATCGACACCCCGGACGCGGCCGTGAATACGCTGGCCAATGGCTGGCTGCTCTACCAGACGTTGGCCTGCAGGCTGTGGGCGCGCAGCGGTCACTACCAGTCGGGTGGCGCCTACGGCTTTCGCGACCAACTGCAAGACGTCATGGCGCTGGTGCTCGCCCGCCCTGCCCTGGCACGCGATCACCTGCTGCGCTGCGCGGCCCAGCAGTTCGTGCAGGGGGACGTGCAGCATTGGTGGCATCCGCCCACGAACCGCGGCGTGCGCACGCGCTGCTCGGATGACTACCTGTGGCTGCCGTTTGCTACCTGCCACTATGTGAAGGTGACGGGGGACACAGGCGTGCTGGCTGAAGAAGTGGGCTTCATTGAGGGCCGCCTGCTTAACCCCGGCGAGTCTTCCAACTACGACCACCCCATTGCGTCCAGGGAGTCCGCAAGCCTGTACGCGCACTGCGCCCTTGCCTTGTCGCACGCCTTGAGCGCCGGCGGCGCGCATGGCTTGCCGCTGATCGGCTCCTGCGACTGGAACGACGGCATGGACAAAGTCGGAGAAGCCGGACGCGGCGAAAGCGTCTGGCTCGGCTTCTTCCTTTACGACACGCTGACGCGGTTCGCGCCAGTGGCCCGTGCGCAGGAAGACCTGGCGTTCGCCGCGCACTGCGAATCGGAAGCCGCCCGGCTGCGCTTGTGTCTTGAAGCGTCCGGCTGGGACGGCGGGTGGTACAGGCGGGCCTATTTCGACGACGGCAGCCCCCTGGGGTCCGCCGAGAATCCGGAATGCCAGATCGACGCCATCTCCCAAAGCTGGGCCGTGCTGTCGGACGCCGCCCGGGAGGACCGCGCCCGCCTGGCCATGCAGGCCGTGGACGACCGGCTCATCGACAACGCCCGCGGACTGATACGACTGCTGGATCCGCCTTTTGATTCCTCTGGCCTGAATCCCGGCTACATCCGAGGCTATGTGCCTGGCGTGCGCGAGAACGGCGGCCAGTACACCCACGCCGCCATCTGGACCGCCATGGCATTCTGCGGCCTTGGCGAAGATGCGCGAATCGGTGACCTGCTGACGATGCTAAACCCCATCAGCCATTCCGACTCCCCCGCAAAAGCTGCCGTCTACAAGGTGGAGCCTTATGTCATGGCCGCCGATATCTACACCACGCCCGGGCAGCGAGGCCGTGGCGGCTGGACCTGGTACACCGGCTCATCGGGCCTGATGTACCGCCTGATCCTGGAATCGGTGCTGGGGATGCGCCGGCGCGGCGCATCCATGAGCTTTCACCCCTGCCTGCCCGCAGACTGGAACGCCTTCAAGCTGCACTACCGGCACGGGGCTACGGTGTACTCCGTGACCGCCCTGCGCGGACAGTCCGAGAATGGCGCGGGGTACGTGACGCTTGATGGAGTGCTGCAGAAATCGGGTGAAATCCCCTTGCTGGACGACGGAAGGGATCGCGAGGTCATGATCGTGTTACAGGCGTGATCTCCCCGCCGTTGCACCGTAGAGCGCACCAATAGATACCTATTAGTGTGTTGTGGAAGATGCCACGTGCCTGCCTGGATACCGTGACGCGTTCAAAACGGTTGATGGCTCAATCACTTGGGAATGGCCGCTCTATTCCGGGACATGTCGCGCGCGCAAAACGACAGGCCGCTTAGGGCTCCAATCCCGCCACCGGCAAAGCGAACAGCACGATCCCCGGATTCGCCACGACAAACCCCGTGCCCGCCAGGAAGATCACAGGCGACAGCGCGCGCGCCATGTCCGCGCTACCTTGCGAATCTTGCACCGTAATGCGATACGACTGGTCCAGCGCCGTCTCCGTGGATCCGCCCGCCTGCGCCGCACCCGGCGTCGCCGGCCGGGCAAGATAGCGTTTGCCCTTGAGGTGGTGGGTGTAATAGACCATCCCTTCCTTTGTGGTCTGAAAGTGCATGGCCAGCGCGTGCTCCCGATCACGCGGCGTCGCGTTGTCCTTCAGTTGCAAGCGCACGTAGCCCCACGTGAAGCCGTCGGCCCCGACATAAAAGTTACGCGGAATCCCTGCGGTCAGGCGGGTGCGAAAGTCAGCTTTCATCGCCTGCGCCATCGCGGGCGGCATGTCGAACAGATAGTGATACTGCGGGCCCAGCACCGCAAACGTCTTGCCGTCCGACGACACCATCAAAGTGGAGACGTTTTCGGTGTAGGTCTTGGTCGACGCGCAGCCCGCCATCAGAGGGGCAAGCGCGGAGAGAAGCAGCGTGGTCAGAAAGCGTTGCATGGATCCATTGGTGCGTGTATTACCCGAGCACTACACGAACCAGCGCAACGTGTAGGCGTAGTACCCAACGCGTCAGATTGTAGACGCCAAAATCAAGCTGGTTTGTGCATTGCGCTCACCTGCGCGCTGACAGTCGAACAAGGTAAGAAATGGGACGAATGATTCGATGACTTCCATAGTCTGGCTCCGCTCGCCGGCCGACTGGCGCGGGGCGGTATAAATCCGTCACCGCGTTCATCACGATGTTCAAGAAGGCGCCGGGGAAGTATGCCTATCCCGAGGCAAGAAAAACAGCACCAACAACGAGCATGCTCCGGCGCAAAGGAACGCGATATCGTACCTGCCGCTGATCGCCACCGTCGCCGCGAAAGCAGCCGGCGCCACGATGTTCACCAAACTGACCAATATCGAGGCGCCCGCAGCAGTTTCCGCGATTTGGTGGGCCGGCGAGCGCCGGGCAACCTCCGCAATTTGCACACCGTTCCAACTTGCCGCGGAACAGCCAGCGACAAAGGCTAGAACCATGAGAGACCACAGCGGCCATTGCGCAGTGGTAAATCCCAAGAGAATTGTCGTGCCTGCAGAGAACAGGGCAGCAATCGACAGGCTTCCCGTGGCCGAACCCAAGCGGTCCGAGAGCCAACCCAACGCAATTCTGCCGACGACCCCCCCTACCTGCATCACGGCAAATATCGCACCCGCCAAGCTCAAGGAAAAGCCCAGCCTGTCCACCAGGTAAACCACGGTGAATGCGAACCAGCAGCTTTGGGATACGGCAAACAGGCTGCCCACAATCGACATCTTCAACAAGCCGGGATTGTTTCCTAGCGATGCCAACGGCACGCTGAGCATGCGTAACGAGTGCAGCGTAGGCACGATGGATGTCCGCCGCCTCTTCGCCGAACCTCTCACATCCAAGATCTCGCTCAATCGCCAGGTCAGCGCGGTTGGTACCAATACAATCACCGCACAGACAATGAGGGCCAAACGCCAACCGATAAGGGCGATCACTACGGGAATACACAGCCCCGCGATCATTCCGCCCAGAGGAACACCCGCCTGCTTGACCGAGAACATGAGATTGCGCATCTCCGGCGGCGAGAATCTCTGCAGCACCTCACTGCCCGCCGGGTTCGCAGCCCCGTTGCTCATACCCATGGCAAAGCAGGCCACCAGGGCTACGGCCATGCTCGGGTAATAGAAAAGTCCCATGCTTGCCGTTCCCAAGACCAGCGCAAGCTGCAGACTGCGCGTTCCTCCAATTTGCCTAAGCATGGACGAGCCGACAACGAGAATCATCAGGCCGCCTAAAGCGTTGCTCGCAGTCAGGTAACCGATGGAACTACCGCTCCATCCGAACTCTTCGGACATTGCAGTGGCAACGATCGGGATGAGGCGTGAAAGAAACGCGGAGACAGTCTGTAGCGTAAAAATGGCGACTACAGGCATGACCCATGCGGTGGAAGAGCTCTTCATGGCGGCGGGACCCAAGATGGTGACGAGGGTGATCTCTCGTTAAAGCCAGGCGAAATGATACCTACTGCGCGGCGTCTGATTCGCCGATGGGACCGTCGCCCGTGACTATCTGCATGTTCAGGGCGACCTCAAAGCCCGCCCCCGGCCGAGATGGGCCGGGCCTGGTCGTCGAACTTGGCGCTCGCGGAATCGTTCGCAAACCCAGGTCGAGCCCGGAAGCCCCCCCGAAGCACCAAGATAAGGCTGCGTGCCAGGCTTCGCGATAATTGGCCAGACACGAGAAATCCATCATTGATTTCGTCTTAAATCTGTGTAGCCTTTCGAAGTAGCAACCAAGCCGCACCGCTTTGCCAGATCGCTAGCCAGCGTCTATTGCGTCTTCCGGGATGCTCGCTGGTTTGCCCGTCCGCATGTCACTCGTACGTATTTCCTTAAATACCAGAGGGCGAAAATGGTTGAACCCCAAACCCTGGCGGAGCGGAAAACGGTAGGCCGGCAGGCGCGGCGCCGAGCGAAGCGATCTCAACATGCGCAGATCGGCAACACGGCGCGTGATCCCATCGAGCTTCTGAAAGCCAATAGTGCTGGCCGCGTCGAGGCACTGATTCCATTGCGTTATGGGCGCATGGCGGTGTCGCCGTTCACCTTCTTTCGAGGCAGCGCGATCCTCCAGGCCCACGACCTTGCGGGGACCGTCGATTCCGGCATCGTCTTTCCGATCTGCGGTGACGCCCATCTGATGAACTTCGGTGGCTTTGCGACACCGGAACGACAACTTGTCTTCGATCTGAATGACTTCGACGAAGCCGCGACGGGTCCATGGGAGTGGGACGTAAAGCGCCTTGCGGCGAGCTTGGCGATCGCCGGTCAACATGCGGGCGCTAAAAAAGGCACGATCAGCGACTTCATACACACGGCCGTCCTCGAATACGCTGCGCGCATGCGCGAGTACTCCAGCTTCAGCGCCCTCGAAATGTGGCACGAAATCCTTTCGTTCGAACGGTTGCGGGACAGTGCAGCAACGGACGAGGGGCGCAAACTCATCGACAAGACGATTGCAAAGGCCGGAACCCGTACCCACGACAGCGTATTGAGCAAAATGGCCGTGCAGCGCGACGGCGCCTGGACAATTCAAGATGCCCCGCCCGCCTTGTTCCATCCGGCGGGCCCGGCCTCGTTGCTCGGCCCCGCCAGCAACTGGACCGATACACATGCCTGGCGAGGCAAGCTGGCCAAGGCATTCGAGGCTTATACCGAGACGCTATCTGCCGACCAGCGCACCTTGCTACGGCACTACACGCTGAACGATATCGCCTTCAAGGTCGTCGGTGTAGGCAGCGTGGGAACTTTCTGTCTGGTGATGCTGTTCATCGATGGACATGGGAAACCCTTGTTCCTGCAAGTCAAGGAAGCGCGCAATTCGGTGATCGCCGACTACTACCCCGCGTCAGGGGAGAAGCACCAGGGCGAGCGCGTGGTGGTCGGACAGCGGCTGCTGCAAGGCGCAAGTGATGCCTTTCTTGGCTGGACGTCCGGGCCTGCTGGCCGGAACTTCTATTTCCGGCAGTTGCGTGACATGAAGGTGTCGGCGGAGATCGAGCGTATGAGCAATACCTTGCTCCTGGGCTATTCCCGCTTTTGTGGCTGGGCGATGGCGCGAGCCCACGCCAAAGCCGGCGGGAAGGCCGTTGAGATTTCTGCCTATCTGGGGCGTGGAGAGGGCTTTTCCGACGCGCTGAACAAATACGCATTGGCTTACGCCGATCAGAATGAAGCGGACTATACGGCCTTCATTCGTGCGTGCCGCTCTGGAAAGCTGGAAGCCCGAAGCGACGAAGACATGGCAGCGGATTTCCGCATTTGAAGTCTTCTTTCAGACGCCCTACCCGCAGGCACGCATTTCGCTATCGCTCAGCGTATCGGGAAGTACATACCAGCCAAGGTTCCATTCGCGCCGCAATAAGGCGGACCCGATGCACCCGCGCCGGGCGGCTGCTCCTCGACGACCAGCCCATCACCCTGGCGCTTCTGGTTCAGAACCCAACCCTTGGTGTCGACGCTCTTGACCTGCAGGCGCTCGCCCTTGGCCTTGCCGGAGGCTTCCACGTTGCACGACCAGCTTCCGGTGCGAGGCTGGTCGGCCGAACCTTCATACAGGATGTCGCCGTCGGGCTTCTTCCAGAGCGTGATCTCGCCCGAGATGTTGCGCCATCTGCCGGTAAAGCCCTTGCGTTCGCCCAAGTCCAGCGAGGCGAGGAACGCGTCTCGATGTTTCATGCGGGTCGCGATTTCCTCGACGGGCTTGTTTTTGTCGAACGGCTTCTCGAAGGCGTCGTCGCGCACCTTGGTGAAATCGCGTTGGTCGCGCAACAACGCTTCGGCCGTCGCGGAGTCCAGGGATTTGCGCGCTTCGTTGTAGCGCTTGGCGATGCTTGCATCGAGCGCCGCGAGTTGCGGATTGGCGCAGATGGCTTTTTCTGCTCCCGTGCGTGCCTTGGCGCAGTCAAACGAAGGCGAGACCTCCGTCGCCGCCGCGGCGGACAGGGAAAGTGCGCACAGCACAGCGGCGCAGGCGGCGGGGAGTATCGTTTTGGTCAGCATGGTGTCGTGGATGATAGCGAGAATTTGCCCTGCCCGTCATCACTTCCCACAAGCGGAAAACGCTCATCGAGCCATCCCGTGATACCGCCGCGCATCACCTTCACCGGCCGCCCCAACTGAGCAAGCCGTATTGCGCCCCGTGTCGCGCCATTGCAATGCGGACCCGCGCAGTACGTCACGAAAATCGTGTCCATCGGATAGCTCGCCAACTTCGACTCGACGATTTTTCCATGCGGCAGGTTTACCGCGCCTGGCACATGGCCCTGCGCGAACAGCGTAGGGCTACGCACGTCCAGCAGCACAAAGCCCGGTGTTCCGCCAGCGAACGCGCTGGAGACATCTGAACAATCGGTCTCGAATTGCAGCTCCGCGCGAAAGTGGGCGAGCGCGGATGCGCCGTCTGCGGCGGGGATGGCGGTGACGGGATTGGTGGTCGGCATAAGAGAACCTTGAACAATAGGCCTAAGGAAGAGATTCGCCCGGAAAGATCGATCCAGGAGCCTCATTCTGACGTCGCGCCGCGATTCGGATAAGTGGCGTAAATGCCATTAACCGGTAATATCACGCCATGCACAAACATCTCGTCGTCGCGCTGGCCTATGACCGGCTGTGTACTTTCGAATTCGGCTGCGTGACCGAGCTGTTTGCGCTCGAGCGTCCGGAGCTTGGCGTCGATTGGTATCGCTTTGCAGTCTGCGCAAGCGAGCCCGGCCCGCTGCGTGCGGCAGGGGGCATCACGGTTGCCGCGCCCTACACCCTCAAGCTGCTCGATCAGGCGGACACGATCGTGGTCCCCGGCTGGCGCGATGCGGACGAAATGCCGCCATCGCCGTTGCTGAAGAAGCTCCGCAAGGCGTACGAGCGGGGCGCGAGGCTCTGCTCGATTTGTTCCGGTGTGTTCGTGCTGGCGGCGGCGGGGGTGCTCGACGGGAAAACTGTCACCACCCACTGGCGATACGCCGCAAAGCTGCAGCAACGCTACCCGCAAGTGCGGGTCGAGCCGGATGCGCTGTATGTCGATGAAGGACAGATCATCACGTCGGCAGGCTCGGCAGCCGGTCTGGACATGTTGCTTCACCTCGTGCGACGCGATTACGGCGGAGCCGTGGCAAACCGGGTCGCGCAGCGGCTCGTGGTGGCGCCGCATCGGGAGGGTGGTCAGGCGCAATTCGTGCCGCGCCCCATGCCGCATGACGAAAGCGGGCGCGTGGCCAAGCTGATGGACTGGATGCGCCGACATCCCGCTTTGCCGCACACCTTGCGCTCACTGGCAGAGCACGCCGCCATGAGCCCGCGCACGCTGCAACGGCAGTTTCATGACGCGACGGGCATGGCGCCGTATGAATGGCTTGTCCGGGAGCGGGTGGCGGCCGCCCGGGACATGCTCGAAGCCAAACCGCCCTTGCCGATTGGCCGCATTGCCGAACTAGCCGGGTTCGGCTCGGAAGAGTCCATGCGCAGGCACTTCCGGCGCATCGTACTGACGAGTCCGACCGCTTACCGGGACAAGTTCGGCAACGGCGTGTAGGCGCTTTCGGGAAGACCGCTCAACTCTTGGCAGCCGTCTGCCCTACCAGCGGATCGTATACGGCCTGTCCCCCAGCCCCCACACGCCGTCTTTCCGTTCCAGCATGATGTGCCGGGTTTCCCACTCGTCCGGCTGATCCTTCGAGGGAAAGCCGCTTATCTGAGGATAGAACGCGGGATCCGCCGCCCAATCCGCGGTGGTGCGATCCAGCCGCCATTCGAACTTCACCGCCGACACCGCGTTGGGGTTTTCGTCGAACGGATTCTTGCCCGGCTTGGTGTAGTTAAGAATCCTGCCGACCTGCAGGCCAGGGGCGCAGAACTTCGCGGTGTAGAGCAGTTTGGAACCGAAGAGGGCTTGGCCGTCGGTATAGTACGCGCGGCCCTTTTCGGTCAGCGCCATGTGGCTAGTGGCGTCGTCGGGATCCTCATCCGGTTTTGGAGGTGAACCGTCGCCATCGGCGCTGACGCGCTTGACCGTGATGAGTTCGTGCTTGATCAGCGCTTGCACGATTTTGTCCTGCTCTTGCAGAAAGACCGTGTAGACATCGGTCGGCAAGGGGCGCACACCCACCACGTTGACGCAGGCGCTGCCTGGCGCATTGGTGGGCGTCGCCATGGCGTCGACCAGGATGTTGTGTATCTTGCTTTCGGTCAGGCCTGGGCCCAGCGGCGATTCCTTCCAGGCATAAAACCCCACGGCTGCGACGATCGCCAGACCCAAGGCCCAGACCTTGCGCGGAATTCGGCGGCGTTTTGGCGTGCGCGACTGCTGATTCATTCCCTTCCTTGCGGCTGGTGGTCTCGCGATAGTAACGCGGGACGCAGGGGGCTTGCAGCGCGGGCGGCCGCGTCCCGCGGGTGGACCCATTCCGCCGTCAGGGCTCGTACTTCGAGATCTTCGTGCCCTCGAGCGATACGCCTGCCATCAGGCCACCGTTGTTCATCACGAAGCCAACAATCGGCTGCTTCGCAGTGTTCGTGTCGATGCGTCCGTTAGCGCCGATATTGACGATCGCCACCGTGGCGTCGGCGCCGACAGTCCAGCCGCTGCTGTTGCGAAACTTGTTCAAGGCGTCATCCGTCATGAACAGCAGGACCATGGCCTTTGATTGCGCGCCTGCCTGAAAGCCGATCGACCCCGACGTGGTGCGGTAGTAGCCTACCGCCGACTGCCCTACGCGCAGCACACCTTTGCCATGCTCGGCGCCAACGATGAAGCTCCCGCTGAGCACATCCGGGAACACCAGCACGCCCCTGGCGCGAGCGACCAGTTCACGGGATGACGGCGCGGCTTCGTAAAGCTTGGATAAGGTCGCGTTGGCCGCGTCGTCCAAAGCAGCCCGCGTATCGGTCTTGGGCGCAGCAGACGGTTTGGACGGCGGAGTCGTGGTACAGCCGCCAAACAGAAAGCCAGCCGCAATGATGGTGAAGAGGGCCATACCGGTCCGGCAGACTGCGGAATTTTTATGAGACATGACGTACTCCTTTTGTGATGTGTCGCACGGGAAACTGGGTAACGCATGAAAAAACGCCCTGCGCGTTCACGGCCCGACCTGATAGCCGCGCTGCTGCATGCAAGCGGCATATGCTGACGAAGCGTTCGCACTCTGCTGCGCCTGGTTCGCACGATCCTGACGCCGGTCCTGTCGTTGGCGCGACCCGCCCACCACCATGCCCGCCGCGGCGGCGTCTTTCGCTTGGTTCTGCCGGTACGCCTGCTTGGTGTCGTCATCCATACGGTCGTACACCTCTTCGTGCTGGCGTCCACGCGCGCCTGCGACGACAGCGCCCGCCGTGGCGCCGGCTGCTGCGCCACGGGCTCGTCCGCCAGCCGATGGCGTGTCGGCGGCCGCCGCGCTCGACGTGTTGGCCGACTGCGCCTGGCACGCGGCGATATCCTGCTGGGTCAATTCGGGAGTCTGGCCTTTGAGCGGCGTAACGGTCTGGGCGGCCGTCGACAGGCAGACGCCTGAGAGCACGACCGCCATGCAAGGGAAAATCGACTTGTTCATGAAATGCTCCCTGATATCAAAGTCCGGGATTCTCGGAGTGCGGCATCCCTCGCCCGAGCAAACTGGCGTGGCGCGCCGATGCCTCCCAGCATTCCGGCCGCGCCACAGAGGTCCGCATTGCTCGGGTCGGCGGCGCTCATTTCCCGATGACGGAGGGTTTGATCAGCTTTATGCCCCGCGACGCGTTGTAGCCGTGGATCTCCTTCACATCGAGCTTGCGCATGAACCCGACGGTGTGGGCATCGATGACCTGTCCCGGCACCATGATGGGAAACCCCGGTGGGTACGGAATGACGAAATTGGCGGACACCAGCGCCGGCCCGGCTTCCAGGCGTTGGTCCAGTTCCGGGCTCGCCAACGGTAGGTACTCGCAGTCCTCTTCGTTGTAGGCGGCAAAGAATGCAGCGCGGACGTTGCCCTCCGGCGTGATGCTGCCGGGATCGTCGCGGTATCCATCGTGGAATTGGCTGAAATTGGGCAAGTCCGGCACATCCTCCATCAGACTCCGGACCTTTTCCGCGAAGGCGGCCCGCCCGGCTTCGCCCGTTTCTCTCAGCCGCGTTTCGATCTCTTCCGAGATTTCGAGCAGCACCTTGATAAGCGACGCGACGTCGCTACGCGTATTGTTGATATTGCTCTGCAAGAGCACGCTATTTCGCGAGGTCTTGTTGAGCTGGATGTTGTAGCGCGAGGCCAGCAGGTTCTTGAACGCGGTGCCGTCATACCCCGCCGTGCCGCACACCAGCGTCAGTCGCGTCGGATCCAGGCAGAACTCATCGTCCTTGAGCGCCTTGGCGGCGGTCAGCCAGTTCGTGCCGGGCGCCAGAAAATCGGCAAACCCCGATGCCCGAAACTCCTCAGGGATCATTTTGTCGGCGCCCAGGACACTGAAGTATCTGGAAATCAGCGGGTGATTGGACACCTCGCGCCGAATGGCCAACGCGACCTCGATGGCGCGCATGACCAGCTCGTAGCCTTCCAGCTCCATCTGCCGGCGTGCGACGTCCAGCGACGCAATGATCTGGGCATTGGGCGACGTGGACGCGTGAATGAAAACCGCCTCGCGGAATGCCGACACATGATGTTCGTAGTCTTCGTCGCGCACCGCCACGATCGACCCCTGCCGCAGGCTGGACATGGACTTGTGCACGGAATCCGTCTCGTAGACCCGTATCCGCATTGTCTTCGGGTTCGGCGTCAGCTCCCGGTCCAGCAGGCGCGGATCCTTGGGATCCAGGTCTTCGCCCAGTTCCCGGCACTGGGCCTCCCAGGCTTCCTGCGCCTTGGGATGGTCCCGCCACTCGCGCAAGGCCGCTGCAGCGCCCATGGCGGTGCGCATGCGCAGGAACGGTGACCAGCGCGCAAACCCAAACCACGCTTCATCCCATAGGAAGATCAGGTCCGGCTTGATGGCCAGGCATTCGGCCATGACGCGGCGGGTGTTGTAGATGTGGCCGTCGAAGGTGCAGTTGGTCAGCGTGACCATGGCGGCCTTGTCCAGCCGCCCCGCCGCCTTCAGGTCCAGCAGCGCCTGCTTGACCGTGCGTAGGGGCACGGCCCCGTACATTGAGTACTCCGTCATCGGGAAGGCTTCCACGTAGAGCGGCTGCGCGCCAGACAGCACCATGCCGTAGTGGTGCGATTTGTGGCAATTGCGGTCCACGATGACGATATCGCCCGGCTTGGTCACCGCCTGGTAGACCATCTTGTTCGACGTCGATGTGCCGTTCGTGACGAAGAATACGTGGTCAGCGCCAACAGCACGCGCGAACTTCTCCTGAGCAACCTTGATGTTGCCGGTCGGCTCCAGCATGCTGTCCAGGCCGCCGGTCGTGGCGGAGGTTTCCGCCAGGAACAGATTCAAGCCATAGAACTCGCCGAAGTCGCGGATCCAGTTCGACTTGATGATCGACTTGCCGCGTGCGATGGGCAGCGCATGGAACGTGCTGATCGGCTTGGCGGCGTATTGCTTGAGGTTGTCGAAGTGCGGTGTGGATTGCCGGTCTCGCACCCCTTCAAGAATATTCAGGTGCACCTCCATGGGTTCCTCGACCTCATAGAACACGCGGCGTATGGCCGACGCGCTGGGGTCTCCGGCAAGCTGCTCCACCTTCCGGTCGGTGAGCAGATAGATGTCCAGCTCGGGCCGTATGTTGGCAATCAGGCGGGCCAGCTTCACGCCGATCTCCCTCGGCGAGTCCACCGTGGTGTCCAGATGCTGGTAGACGGACAGGTAATCGCGCAGCAGCGACGCATCGTGCTTGGACGGAACGGGTATGCCATCGTAGATGACCACTGCCTCGAGCTTGCCGTTGAGAATGGTCGCCAGCAGCGCATCTTCGACGCTGCCCGCCATCACGGGCTCGTAGATCAGGGTATCGTCGTGACGCCGCAGCTCGCGTATTTCTCGACATATGGCGGCGGCGCGCGCGGGCGGCGCGGGGCTGACGAAAAGCGCCTCGAAGTAGGGCCGCCGCGCAAGGCTTCCGGCCATCCCGGGTGGCGTGCGGTCCGGCCCCTCCCCCGCCGACTCCTCGGCCGCCTCCCACTCGCCTTCGTCATAACGGTAGCTACCCGATAGCAATGCGTTGCTCATGCGCAGCACCAGCCGCGCGGCGCCCATCGCGTCGCCATCGTCGATCCGGTCGTCCAGCGTACGCAGCAACTGCAGGCCGGGATACGCAAAATAACTCTCCATGGGCCGCAGGTCGCGCAAGGCTTCCTGCACGGGGCCGGATCCGCCCGAGCCCTTGCCGCTGCGCACTTCGGCGGCCCAGGTCTGCGCCTTGGCGTTCAAGTCACGCCATCGGTCCAGTCGCGCGGCAGAGATGGAGAACAAATGGTCGAGTTGATGCCCTTCGTGTGTCTCGGTCGACATGGCAGTCCCCAAATGGTTTGCGCAAGCCCACTGGCCACGCGGGCGGGGCTCGCAATGTCTCTACGAAAGAATCATGATCACCACCATCCCCCATATCGTCAGCAAGGTGTTGCCGACGGCATAGGTCACCGTGTACCCCAGTCCCGGCACCTGGCTCTTGGCCGCTTCGCATACCATGCCGAGCGCAGCGGTGGTGGTGCGGGCGCCCGCGCAGATCCCGAGGATCAGGGCCGGATCAAAGCGGAAGATGAACTTGGCAATGAACATGCCCAGCACCAAGGGGACGGCAGTCGCGAAAATGCCCCACAGGAACAGGCTGATGCCCAGCTTCTGCAAACCGGCGACGAAGCCCGGTCCCGCAGAAATCCCGACCACCGCAATGAATACGTTCAAACCCACGGAGTTCATGAACCACAGCGTAGGTTCCGGTATCCGGCCAAAAGTGGGATGGATGGCGCGGAACCAGCCGAACACGATGCCGGCGATCAACGCGCCACCCGCGGTGGAAAGCGTGAGCGGGATACCGCTGACGTTGATCACGATCGCGCCGACCAGCGCGCCAATGGTGATCGCCAACGACACGAACGCGACGTCCGTCACCGTGGTGGGCCGGTCGACGTAGCCCAGATTCTTGGCCGCGGCATTGATGTCCTGGGTCCGCCCGACCACGGTGATCACGTCGCCGCGGAACAGTTCCGTCTTCGGCAGGATGGGGATCACCGTCTCGGTCGGCCCGCGGCGGATCTTCTTCAGAAACACGCCGCGCGCGCCGGGCCAGTGCGCCAGTTCCTCCAGCCGCTTGCCGTCGACATTCTTGTTCGAGACGTAGATATCGACACCCTCGGTCTTGATGTCGAGCAGTTCAGCGTCTTCGACCTCCCGGCCGCTCGGGCCCAGCCTGGCGATCATCTGGTCGCGCTTGCCGCCTACTGCGACGATATCGCCGGCTTCGATGACGGTCGCGTGGTCCACCTCGATGATCTTGCCGCCCCGCCGTATCCGCTCGACAAAGGCCCGGAAGCCGGCCTGCGTGCCCGCCTCCACTTCTCCCACCGTCTTGCCGATGAAGGGGCTGTTCTCGGCGATGGCGTAGGCGCGGACCTCGAACTCGTACCAGTGGGTAGCATCCGCCGCGCCTTGGCCCGCGCCCAGCTTCTGCTCATAGGCCCTGCATGCCGCCACCAGATCGATGCCAAGCAATTTCGGGCCGATCTGCGCCAGGATGATCGCCGACCCCACGGTGCCGAAGATGTATGTGACCGCGTACGCGATCGGCATGGCGTCCAGCAACGCCTGCGTTTCCTCCGGCGTGCGGCCCAGCCGGTTGATCGCATCGGTCGCCAGACCCATAGAGGCGGAAATGGTCTGCGAGCCCGCGAACAGCCCGGCCGCGGATCCCAGGTCGTAGCCGGCGAGCATCGCCGCGACGACCGCAGCGCCCAACGACAGCAGCGCCATGATCACCGCGAAGATCGCCTGCGGCAGCCCATCCTTTGCGATACCGCGCACGAACTGCGGGCCCACGCCGTAGCCCACGGCAAACAGGAACATCAGGAAGAAAACCGACTTCACATTGGGGGATATCTTGACGCCGAGAATGCCGATGACGATCGCGACCAGCAAGGTCGAGGTCACCGCACCCAGGCTGAAACCCTTGAAGCTCTTTCCGCCTACCCAGTAACCGATACCGAGCGCGAGAAAGATGGCGATTTCAGGGTAGGCCTTCAACGTAGCAACAAACCAGTCCATGACTTTCTCCTTGCCGATCCAAAGATGGAAAGCGCCGTGTCATGCAGTTCGGGGGTGCTAGCGTGTCCTGGCGGCCCTGCCGACGTCCAGCATCAGCCTGTTGGTGATGCGGCCGGCCAGCTTGAAAAGCTCGTCCTTCAACTCGAACGGGGAAAGCCTGGCTGGATGAGACGTATCGCGGATATTCATTGCGGCCCCCGATGCATAAAACAACGGTCAATGAAAATGCGTCTTGCGCGGCGCCAAAAGCGCGGCAAGTTCCGGAATGCGATTTGTCACTTGGGACTTGTTCTGGCCGGGCGCCAGGCGCATCGCACCATGCTTGATGCGAAATCTACCCGACGCCTGCGACCGTCTCAATCATCCCAAACATGCTGATCCTGCGGATGAATATACTGCTGCGAAATAAAAACAGCATCATCGTTTTTACAGTGACGGAAGACGCCATGGCGGGTCCAGATCAAGTGATTTCATTCCATCCGGACAGCCCAAGCACCAAGCCCATGATCAGCTGAGCAGTCGTCCCCTCTGGCGCTCGTCGCGCGAGGTTAAGTTCATTCGCTCCATGCCGTAGTACCAGGAATAGCTCGAATCGGCGCTCCGGCGCACATCGACCAACGGAGGAGTGCGACATGCCAAGGTTTCCCTTGAAGCGTCTTACCAATCAGAGAACCCCGCGCCGCCTGACGGGCTTTGTCGCCGTCCCCCTGTTGAACCTCGCGTCCAGCGCCTATATCGGGCAAACCGCCCTCGCCGGGGACTGCACCGTAAGCCCTACGTCCATTTGCTCCGGCCCGGCTGCCGTTACGGACGTCCCGCAGGCCATCAATGCGGGGGCTTCCATCTCTGTCACCACCCAACCCGGATTCGGCCTGTCCGTATCCGTGGCAGATAACGGAATCGATCTTCAGGGTATAGGCGGGGTGTCGTTCGTCGACGATCATCAGTCGAATATCAGCACGGCAGGCAGTTTCGGCATCTATGGCTTGAACGACATCAGCGGCGACCTCAACATCACCTCCACCGGCGCAGTCACCGCGACGGGCCCGTCGGGCGAAGGAATCCGAGGCGACAGCTATGGTGCAAACATGCTGATCATCGCCAATGACACCCAGGGCGGGGAAAACGGCATCGGCGCCAACGGCTACGGGAGCGGGTCGGTTCGGGTTGTCTCGACGGGGACGGCCACGGGCGTGAGCAAGGCAGGCATCTACGCCAACATGGTCGGCGGCACCGATCTGACGATCGAGGCGAATCACACGCAGGGCCACGAGAATGGCATCGTCGCCATGTCCGGAACCGGCGCGCTGACCGTGACCTCGTCAGGCTCGGCCACCGCGACGAACGGCCATGGCATCGCGCTATACGGGCAAAACGGTGCTATCACGCTCACCGCAAGCGACACCTACGGTGGCAACGGCAACGGCATCTATGTGTCGAACAGCGGTACGGGCGCTGTCCGCGTCACGTCCACTGGCACGGCCACCGGGTCCATCGACGGCATCGGCGTGCAGATCGCAGGCGGCACCGATACGACCGTCACCGCGGCGGACACGGCAGGCCTGAGTGGCGCGGCCATCATCGTCAACAACAACGCCGGCACCGGCGCCGTCCAGGTCAGCTCGACCGGCACGGCGAATGGCGCCAGCGACGGCATTGCCGTCACCAACGCGACCGGCACCAGCACCACGGTCCGCGCTGTAAACAGCAACGGCGCCAGCAACATGGGAATTCTGGTCGACCACAGCGGATCCGGCGCGGTGCAGATCGACTCCACGGGCACGGCGACCGGCGGCTTCAGCGGCATCGCCGCGTTCACCTATTCCGGGGTGGACACGACTATCGACGCCGTGGATACCCACGGTGAATTCGGCATTGCGGTCTCCGGCAACGGAGGCGCAATTTCGGTCAGGTCGACCGGTACCGCCACTGGCACGACGTCGTCGGGGATCTCGGTTGCAAATGCGGGGGCCGGAGACGTTACCGTTACCGGAAGGGTCACGAACGGCGGACTGTATGGCATTTACCTGGTGACGACCGACACGGGCGATGTCAGCATCACAAGCACGGACACCGCGACGGGCGCCGGCATGGATGGCGTGTATGCCGAAACCCGCGGCCTTGGGTCGGCGCTGGACATCACCGTCAATAACGCCCAGGGCGGACGCAGTGGCGTGTATGCGGTGAATGGCGCTGGCGCCTCGCCGACCGCCAATAGCACCAACGTCGTCGTGCTGGGACACGTGGCGGGAGGTTCCGGCGCCGCGATCTCTACAGCCTCGAATGCCGGCGGCACGAGCACCGTCGACGTCAGGCCGGCTGCCCGCGTCGAATCAACCTCCGGCGTTGCCATTTCGAACAATGGCGGGAACAGCCATGTCGTCGTCCGCAACGGCGCCGTCGTCAACGGCGCCATCAACCTCGGCGCGGGCAACGATACGATGGACCTGTACGGCGGGTTCTCCGGCATCACCGCGCTGGACGGCGGCGGTGGCGGCGTTGACACCCTCAACGTGTCCAATGCCGTGAACGCGACGCACGCCGGCAGCGACATCCGCAATTGGAGCGTCTTCAACTTGGCCAGCAGTGGTCTCACCTTGACGGATGCCGGATTGGCGGTGGGCACACCCGCCGACACTACGACCGGTGTGTTCCTGCGTGACGGATCGTCGCTGACGGTTCAGCAGAGCGGTTTCGTCCTGAACGGCAATTTGTCCCTGGCTGCGGGCACGGCCCTGTCCGGACCGGCCATCAGCGGCGGTACGGCGACGATCAACGGCACCGTCACCAACGCGGGAACCATCACGCTGGGCGGGGCCGCGCCAGGCAACGTGCTGACCATCGGCGGCAACTACGTGGGCAGCGCCGGCGTCATCGCCTTGAACACCGTACTGGGCAACGACGCGTCGATCACCGACAAGGTGGTGGTCAACGGCGATACGGCCGGCACCTCGGTGTTGAAGGTAACCAACGCGGGCGGCGCGGGGGCCGCAACCACGGAAGGCATCATGCTGGTGTCGGTAGGCGGCAACTCGAACGGTGCCTTCTCGCTGGCCGGCGATTATCAAGTGAACGGCAAGCCCGCAGTCGTGGCGGGCTCGTACGCCTATCAGCTTTACCAGGGCAACGCATCCGGCACGGAACTGGGCAACTGGTATCTAAGGTCTGAACGGACGGACGACGCACCGTCCGCGCCGGGCGTGAACCCCGCGCCGCAACCGCTGTATCAGGCCGGCGTATCGGCCTACGAGGCCTACCCGCAGGCGTTGCTGGCGTTGAACGGAGTGTCAACGCTGCAGCGCCGTGTCGGAAACCGCTATTGGTCGGGCGCGCGTGGTGGGCAAGCAGCAGGCGGCGATGCCCGCGCGGGTGGCATGCAGGACGCCGGCGCTCACCTCGACGGCACCGGCGCGTGGGCACGTATCGAAGGCGGCAACCGCCGGGTCGAGCCCAGCGCGTCGACCAGCGGCACCGACTTCACGCTGAACTACTCGAAGGTGCAGGCGGGCTCGGACGTTCTGTTGTCCCGCCGCGAGAATGGCGCGCTGGTGGGCGGCGGATACTTCCAATACGTACACGGCAACACGTCGACGCGCTCCGTATATGGCAATGGCGACATCGCCACCGACGGCTACGGCCTGGGCGGCACGTTGACGTGGTACGGCAACGACGGCCTCTACGTGGATGGCTTGGCGCAGGTGATGTGGTTCAACTCGGACCTGAGTTCGCGACTGGCTGGCCGCCGCCTGGTCAAAGGCAACGATGGCGCCGGTTACGCCCTGTCCGTCGAAAGCGGCAAGCGCATCGCGCTGAACGCCGTATGGTCGCTGACGCCGCAGGCGCAGTTGACCTATTCGGGCGTGCACTTTGATCGCTTCGACGATGCGTTCGGCGCGACGGTGCGCTCAAGCCGGGGCGGCAGCCTGCAGAGCCGGCTGGGCGTGACGCTGGACCGTGAGACGCGCGGCGGCAAGGATGGGATGGACCGCGCGCATGTCTATGGTGTCGCCAACCTGTACTACGAGTTTCTGAACGGCAGCCAGGTGGATGTGGGCGGGACGGCATTCAAGTCTCGGCCGGATCGCCTGTGGGGCGGCATCGGCGCCGGCGCATCCCACAACTGGGGCAAGGACAAGTATTCGATCTATGCCGAGGGGTTGCTGAACACCAGCTTGGCGCACTCAGGCGGCAATCGCTCGTTGTCGGGGACCATGGGCTTTCGGATGCGCTGGTGAAGGCGGCGGACGAATGCCCGCTCTACCTCTTGAACATCCCTTGCGCGACCAGATCCGCTTGCCGGCCATTCACGAGCGCAGTCGCTTCCGTGATCCGGTAGTCGGCCTGAAAATCGCAGAATTCCTGGGTCTTCATCGGCAACAAGGTGCTTGAACTGAACGAGTCCCATGCCCGGCCATCCAGCCCTTCGTTCATCGTGTTCATGCCAAACGGACTGAACGCCAGGGTGCGCTGCGTCGTCGCGCCCTGGTCATTCTTCAGTTCGACCGTCACCCGCAGATTGGCGATTTCACTCAGCTTGTCGGTGGTGACGACAAAATGCGGTTCGCAGGCCAAGGCGCCGCCGTTGCCGCCGTGGTACGTCGACTTGTGCTGCAGGCGCAGCGTGGGCGCCGCTTTGCCCGCCTGTTTGCGCTGGTCCAGATCGCTTTTGCATTGGCCCAGGAATTTGGCGTCGTCCTGCGGATCCGGTTGATGATTGCGCCGCTCCTGGCGGTATTGCAGGGCCTTTTGGCAATCGGTCTTTACCGACTGGCCGTTGTAGTAGATCCAGCTCAGGAATCTTGGTGCACGGGCGGAGCCTTGCTCAATCGCCTCTACAAACAGGGAACGCGCCCGGGCGTAATCGACCGGAACGATCTCGCCCAGGTAGTAGATTTCGCCCAGATTGACCAACGCATCCCGGTCGCTTTGCGCGGCCGCGCGCTCGAACCATGACACGGCGACGGGCGGATCCTGATCCACGCCCCACTTGCCTTGCAAGTAGGCAAGGCCCAACAGGTTCTGCGATTGCGGCTCGCCGGCTTCTGCCGCGCGTTGCCACCACTTGAAGGCCTCGGCGTCCTTCTTCTCGACGTGCGAGTAGCCAAAGTTGTAGAAGCTGCCAACACGGAACAGCATCTCGGGTTCTTTGTCCCGCTCTGCCCAGACGCGCGCCAACCGCAGGGTGTCCAGCTTGGTGAAGCCGATTCGCGCCATCATCGCGCGGGCATCAGAAGAGGCCGACCCGACGTGACGTTCAAGGTATTCGATGACCGGCAGCCGCATTTCGACGTCCGTCTCGGCTGCGGCCTTGCCCTCGTAAACGATGTGGCGCTGGCGCTCCAGCTCTTTCATGTCGTCGATGTTGTCGATGTCGTCCTTGGCGATGAGCCCGATGTAGCGCTCAGCGATGCTGGCGTCTTTGTCGACACCGATGCCGTACTCGAAGAAGTAGGCGGCGTTGGCACACCCGTATTGACCGCCCTGATGGCACGCCAGCGCGTAGTTGGCGATGGCCAATTTGACGTCGCGGCTGACGCCCTCACCGTGCTCATACATGAAACCCAGCGCCATGAGCGCTTCGGGATCGTTGTCCTTCGCGAGATCCTGAAGCGCCTTCAGCGCCCCGGCGTCTTGCTGGACGACGCGGTCATAGAGGCGTTCGGCCTGGTGGTCTGGCCCGGCGAGGGCCGAAAAGGCGGATCCCACCAGCACCGCGGCGGCGGCGAGCTTCAAGTACGTGTACATCTACTGCTTCCCTGTGAACAACGGCTGTCGCTGTGGTGCAAACGACCGGGCGATTGTATCTGCGCCATGTGGCATGGCGGTTCCACGCAGATCAAGACGAACGCATTGATCCCGCACTCGGCCTGGCCGCGCGATGCGTTGCGATAGACTCCCGGCTTGTTCGGCATCTGAATCAGCAGGAGTTACACGCAATGAGCAGCATATTTCCAGGCGATATGTGGGCAGTGGGCGAAGCCCAGATCAACGGCCTGCCGGTCGTCGTTCGCTTTCGCACCGGTCTGCCGTCCGAGTCCGATCGTCAGCTCAACGAAAACCTGATCATCATCACCTGGGCGTATCAGGGCATCGAGACGGGCATGCCGAACGACGAAGACAAGCAGCGCACCAACGCGTTTGAAGAAGCCATCGAACAGGGCTTCGAGCATTCGGACGCCGGTGTGCAGGTGGCTTGCCTGACGGGCAATCATCAGAAGGAGTGGCGGTACTACACGCCGAATGTCGAAGCGTTCCTGGATGCGTTCAACGCATGCCTTGCGGGGCATCCGGTCTATCCGGTCGAGCTGCGCATGTTCAAGGATCCGGACTGGAATGCCTTGGCGGGATTGCAGCCGAAGGGGTCGGATCAGCTGCATTGAAGCGGGGCCGGTTCCATGCTGCATCCCCGGCCCAGCTGACGCGTCGCTCCCCGACATCAAGCCGCGGCCGGCTTGATGTTCTGGTTGTGCCGAAACAGATTGTGCGGATCGTAGCGGGTCTTCACCTGCACCAGCCGGTCGAAGTTCTCGCCATAGGCCGCTCCCACCCGGGCGGTTTCGTCCTGCGTCAGGAAGTTCACATACACGCCGCCTTGCGACCAGGGCTCAGTCGCCTTGAAGATGTCGCGCGCCCAGGCGATGCACCGCGCATCGTCCTGTGGATCGTCCCAACGTCCGTGCACGTTCATGGCGAATTGCGCTGCCCGGTGCGGATACGCGGTGGCTGACACCGGCACCTGCATCGCCGCGCCGGCAATGTGGCCAAAGAAGATCTCGCATTGCGGCGACGGCACGTTCTGAACCGCCGACACGACGGCGTCGATCAGGCCGTCTTCCAGCTCCCCGATGTTGTGAGACTTCCAGTAGTTGCGCGCGCCGGGCGTCAGCAATGGATCGAACGCCTTCTGCCAGGCCGCGTACGGCATCGGCCCAA
>Ga0213828_1000473_pt1 | contig 38577 bp, 24 predicted proteins | sample MC6MC0897MG_FD_180664 | JGI IMG/M metagenome (GOLD analysis project Ga0213828, IMG submission 180664) | Enriched soil aggregate microbial communities from Iowa State University, Ames, United States - MC6-MC0897-MG | ecosystem: Environmental > Terrestrial > Soil > Unclassified | place: USA: Iowa...
AGGGCGAGAGCCTGGTCGAGTGGCGCTGGGAAGCGCTGTTCGATGCCTGGTGGTCGGTGACCCACGCCATGCAGAAGCTGCGCGACAACCCCGACAACGCCGACCAGGAGCGTGCGGTCGCGCGCAACTTCAACGCGCCGGGCCTGAAGCCGAAGCTCACCTTCGATCTCAACGAAGACGTGGCGATGCCCTTTATCAATACCGGCGCGCGCCCGCGCGTGGCGGTGCTGCGCGAGCAGGGCGTCAACGGCCAGATTGAAATGGCCAACATCTTCGAACGTGCCGGCTTCACTTCGTTCGACGTGCACATGAGCGACCTGATCGAAGGGCGCGTCGCACTGTCCGATTTCACCGGCCTGGTGGCCTGCGGCGGCTTCAGCTATGGCGACGTGCTCGGGGCCGGCCGCGGTTGGGCCACCTCGGTGCTGGAACGCAGCGCACTGCGCGATGCCTTCGCCGCGTTCTTCGCACGCGACGACAGCTTCGCCCTGGGCGTGTGCAACGGCTGCCAGATGATGAGCCAGCTCAAGGACATCATCCCCGGTGCCGAGCACTGGCCGCAGTTCCGCCGCAACCGCAGCGAGCAGTTCGAAGCGCGCACCGCGCTGCTGGAAGTGGTGGAGTCGCCGTCGATCCTGCTGCGCGGCATGGCCGGCTCGCGCCTGCCGGTCGCGGTTGCGCATGGCGAAGGCCAGGCGGTGTTCGCCACCGCCGTGGACCAGGCGGCCGCACGCGTCTCGCTGCGTTACGTCGATGGCGATGGCAACGTGGCCACCCAGTACCCGCTCAATCCGAACGGTTCGCCGGACGGCATCACGGGCCTGACCACCAGCGACGGTCGCGTCACCATCATGATGCCGCACCCCGAGCGCACGCCGCGCGCGCTCAACCTGAGCTGGCGTCCGAGCGAGTGGCAGGGCGATTCGCCGTGGCTGCGGATGTTCCGCAACGCACGCGTATGGTGCGGCTGATACTGCGCACGTCACTGTTGTTGAAGCGGTGAAAATCGCGTGAAGAAACCGCCGGCCCGTCCGGCGGTTTTCTTTTGTGTGGAATGGAAAATGATCGGCAGCAATGAGTTACAGCGCGTTACAGCGTGAAAATCCGTTATAGCCATTACTCACATGAAACTAACGTAATCAGCACGTTTATCGTCGGTTTTGTGACGCAGATCGCTGTCGGAAGTTTTTCTACGTCAAAGTCTTGACGTTGCTGAAACTGTACGTTAACACTGCATCCTCATTTCGAAAGCGTTCAGTTCTGCAGTAACCGCATGGATGGCGAGTCGGCTGTACGTCTGTAGCAAGCCATTCGGCGCAACGCAGTAAATCAAGCGAATAAACGCCCCCAGGGGACGTTGGACCACACGGTCCGGCGTTGGCGTCGCTTTGCCTAAAACCAGCCCACTCAGGAGTCGCATCGATGAATCGGATTTATCGCAAGGTCTGGAACAAAGCACTGGGGCAAATGGTTGTCGCCTCGGAATTGGCCACCGGCCAGTCTGCCGGCGTGGTCATCGACCAGCGACGATCCACCGACGCGCGCGCCACGTCGCTGCTGTCGGGTGCCATCGCGTTGACACTCGGGTTGGGCATGGCAGGGCTGGCGCCGGCTGCCCTGGCGCAGTCGGTGGAAGTGGGCGGCAATGCCAACTGCGTTGTACTCAACAGCAAGATCCTGGACAGCTGCGTGGTCGACGGCAGCGCCAGCGCCACCGGCAGCAACGCGGTGGCCATCGGCAGCAACAGCACCGCCTCGGCCAGCAACAGCGTTGCGCTCGGTGCAGGCTCCAAGGCCAACCGCGCCAACACGGTGTCGGTGGGTGATGCCGGCAAGGAGCGCCAGGTCACCAACGTGGCTGCCGGTACCGCCGCCACCGATGCGGTGAACAAGGCCCAGCTGGACAAGGTTGCGGTTGCTGCCGAAGGCGCGACCCGCTATTTCAAGGCCGATGGTGCTGGCAACGACAGCGACGCGGCCACGATCGACGGTGACGGCGCGCTTGCCGCCGGTGCCGGTGCCACCGCCGAGGGCGACGGCGCCACCGCCGTGGGGCAGGGCAGCCAGGCGTTGGCCAATGCCACCACGGCCACCGGTAGCCAGGCCATTGCGGCCGGTCTGGGCGCCAGCGCCTTCGGCCAGAACACGCTGGCCTTCGGCGACGCCAGCACGGCAGTGGGGCAGAGCGCCGCTGCTTTCGGCCTCGGTGACGTCGCGCTCGGTGCACACGCACTAGCCGCCAGCGAGAACGGTGCAGCCACCGCGATTGGCGGCCTGGCCGAAGCCAGCGCCGACGGTGCCACCGCCATCGGCGGCGGCGCCTTGGCCATCGGCGCGGGCAGCACTTCGCTCGGTCGTGGCGCGGGCAGTGGCGGTGAGGCCTCGGTGGCGGTCGGCGCGTTCAGCGTGGCCGTGGCCGATTTCAGCGCCGCGCTCGGGTCCAATTCGGCGGCCGTGGCCGTGGGCAGCGTGGCGCTGGGCGCCGGCTCCTACGCCGATCGCATCGACACCGTATCGGTGGGCAACGGCGAAACCGGCCTGCGCCGCCAGATCGCCAACGTGGCCGATGGCAGCGACGCCAACGATGCAGTGAACAAGTCCCAGCTGGATGCCGTGGGCGCGGTTGCCGCCACCACCAGCAAGTACTTCCAGGCCACCGGCAGTGAGGACAGCGATGCTGGCGCCTATGCCGAGGGCGACAACGCCACCGCCATCGGTGAAGCGTCCAACGCACTTGGCAATGGCGCTACCGCGCTCGGCAGTGGTGCCACCGCGGTGGCACAGAACGCCACGGCGGTGGGCTTCAATGCCGTGGCCACCGGCCAGAACAGCGCCGCCTTCGGCAACAACGCGCAGGCCAACGGCCCGGGCAGCGTGGCGGTCGGTGGCGCCGCGGTGGATGCCGATGGCAACCCGCTGATCACCAACGGCGGCGTGCCGGTCGATACCGGCGCCACCAGCGCCGGTGTCGGCGGTACCGCCGTGGGTGCCAGTGCGGAAGCGGCGGGCTTTGCCTCGTCGTCCTACGGTGTCGGCGCGTACGCCGGCGGCGCGCAGTCGTCGGCCTTCGGCGCGGTGTCCAACGCCATTGGCGACTACTCCACCGCCGTCGGCACGCAGAGCGTGGCCACCGGCAACAGTAGCACCGCCATCGGCGGGCCGGCCGACCTGCTGCCCGGCCTGGGCTTCTTCGTGCAGACCCAGGCCAGCGGTGAAGCGGCGACCGCCGTCGGCGCCGGCGCCATCGCCAGCGGCGATTACGCCACCGCCAACGGCACCCTGACCGAAGCGTCGGGCACCGAGGCCACCGCCGTGGGCTACTTCGCCTATGCACCGGGTGAAGGGGCCACCGCGCTGGGCGCGGAAACCTGGGCCAGCGGCGAAGTCAGCACCGCGGTCGGTTTCTACGCCACCGCACGCGGCGCCAACAGCGTTGCGCTGGGCGCCAATTCCACCGCCACACGCGCCAACACCGTCTCGGTCGGCGATGTCGGCAACGAACGCCAGATCACCCATGTGGCCGCCGGTACCGACGCCACCGACGCGGTCAACAAGGCGCAGCTGGATGGCGTGGCCCAGGTGGCCAACGTCACCGCCAGCCGCTTCAAGGCCAATGGCTCCGATGACAGCGACGTGGGTGCGTTTGCCGAAGGCGACGGCGCGCTGGCCGCAGGCGAGGCCAGCAATGCGCTGGGCGCCGGGGCGGCGGCACTCGGCAACGGGGCCAACGCGTTGGGCGATGACACCGTGGCCGTGGGCCGCAACGTCAGCGCCAATGGCAACGGCAGTGTCGCCATCGGCGGCCTCGGCCAGGCCTATGACGAATTCAACCAGCCGCTGGTCGATGCCGACGGCAACGCCGTCAAGGTAGGCACCACCGCGGCCCAGGATGCGGTGGCGGTCGGCGCGGGCGCCCTGGCCACCGGCACCACCAGCAACGCGTTCGGCAGCGGCGCGCAGGCCACCGGCAGCAACAGCCTGGCCGCCGGCTACAAGGCGCGCGCCACCGGCGACTACAGCGTGGCGCAGGGCGACAACGCCTTCGCCAGCGGCGAGGAAACCACCGCCACCGGCGCCTACGCATGGGCCACCGAAGACGGTGCCACCGCGTTCGGCGCCAGTGCCTGGGCCACCGCGGCCAACGGCACTGCGGTGGGTCAGTCGGCGTGGGCCAGCGGCACCGGCGCCACCTCGATCGGCTACAACAGCTGGGCGCGCGGCAGCAGCGCCACCGCGCTGGGTCGCGGTGCGTTCGGCTACGGCGACAACAGCGTCGCGGTCGGCTTCCAGGCGCTGGGCAACAGCATCAACACCATCGCCATCGGCACCAACGTGGTGGCCGGCGGTGAAAGCGCGATCGGCATCGGTGCCGGCAGCAATGCCAGTGCGTCCAATGCGGTGGCGCTCGGCGCCGGCTCGGTTGCCGACCGCGCCTACACCGTGTCGGTGGGCAGCAGCACCCGCCAGCGCCAGGTCACCAACGTCGCCGCCGGTACCCAGGGCACCGATGCGGTGAACCTGGACCAGCTCACCGACGCCACCGCGCAGTTCCAGGCCAGCGGTGACGGCGTGGCCGTTGCCGGTGGCGAGGAAAGCGTGGCGGCCGGTTCCAACGCGGCCACCGAGGGCGACTACGCCACCGCCGTGGGCTCGTCCAGCTTCGCCGCCGGCAGCGGCGCCACCGCGCTGGGCAGCGGCGCGTTCGCACTGGCCGACAACGCCAGTGCGGTGGGCTTCAATGCACTGGCCAGCGGTGCCAACGCGATCGCCGTGGGCGCCAATGCGCAGGCCAGCGGCGAATACGCCACTGCCACCGGTGCCGAAAGCGAAGCCTCCGGCGAGCAGAGCACCGCCACCGGCGCGGCCAGCGTCGCGTCCGGTGCGGGCAGCTTCGCCGGCGGTGCGTTGTCCGACGCGGCCGGCGAAGAGTCGGTGGCGCTGGGCTACTACAGCAGCGCCAGTGGCCAGGGCGCGACCGCCGTGGGCGCCGAGAGCGTGGTCAGCGGCACCTTGTCGGCCGGCTACGGCTTCGGTGCCGAAGCCACCGCCGGTTACACCACCGCCATCGGTGGGTTGGCCGTGGCCAGCGCCTTCAACGCCACCGCACTGGGCAGCTTCGCCCAGGCGACCGGGTCCAACAGCGTCGCCGTCGGTGGTGATGCCGAGGCGTCCGGGGCGTACAGCACCGCCACCGGCCAGGGCAGCCTGGCCACCGGCACCAACAGCGTGGCCGTGGGCGGCTCGCTGTTCGGTCTGCTGGCCACCGAAGCGTCGGGCAACTACTCCACCGCCGTGGGCGGCGGGGCATGGTCGCCGGGCGTGAACAGCACCGCGCTCGGCAACGCGGCCACTTCCAGTGGTGAGAACAGCGTGGCCCTCGGTGCTGATTCCATCGCCGACCGCGACGACAGCGTGTCGGTCGGCAGTGCCGATGCGCAGCGCCAGATCACCAACGTCGCTGCCGGTACCGAAGGCACCGATGCGGTCAACCTCAACCAGTTGAACGCGGTGGCTGCTGCGGGCGAAGCCACCAGCAAGTACTTCCAGGCCAGCGGCAGCGACAACAGCGATGCCGGTGCGTACGTGGAAGGCGACGACGCGCTGGCCGCCGGTGAAGCGGCCAATGCGATCGGCGACGGTGCCACCGCACTGGGTGCCGGTGCCAATGCGCTGGCCGCCAGCGCCACGGCAGTGGGTACCAACGCACTGGCCAGCGCCGACGGTGCCGCCGCACTGGGCAGCAACGCGCAGGCCACGGGCGAGAACAGCGTGGCGCTCGGCAGCAACGCCAGCGCCAGCGAGATCGGTGCCAGCGCGGTTGGCGGTGGTGCCAGTGCCAGCGGCGCCTATGCCACCGCCAACGGCTTCGAGTCGTCGGCCAGTGGCCAGCAGGCCACCGCGACCGGCTTCCGCAGCACCGCCTCGGACGCCGGTGCATCGGCCTTCGGCAGTTACAGCGAAGCCACCGGGCGCTTGTCCAACGCATTGGGCTACGGCGCGATCGCGTCCAACGCCCTGGCCACGGCCGTGGGCACGTCGGCCACGGCCTCGGGGGCCAGTTCGGTGGCTCTGGGTGAATCCAGCGAAGCGACCGGCGATGAAAGCGTGGCTATCGGTGGCTCGACCTTCTTCGGCCTGCTGCCTGCCCGTGCCAGCGGCACCGGTGCGGCGGCGTTCGGTGCCGGTGCCTGGGCAACCGATGACTACGCCACCGCGATCGGCTGGAACTCGTGGGCCGATGCGGCCAACAGCACCGCGCTCGGTGCCAACGCCATCGCCGAAGGCGTCAACAGCGTCGCGCTGGGCGCCGGTTCGTCGGCCGAGCGTGACAACACGGTCTCGGTCGGCACCGCCACCGCGCAGCGGCAGATCACCAACGTGGCCGAGGGTACCGAAGGCACCGATGCGGTCAACGTCAACCAGTTGAGCGCCGTGGCCGAGGTGGCCGAGCAGACCAACCGCCAGTTCAAGGCTTCCGGCAGCGGCAACGGCGATGACGTGGGGGCCTATGTCGATGGCGCCTACGCCACCGCCGCCGGTGAAGCCGCCAACGCGTACGGCACCGGGGCATCGGCCTACGGCAGCGGCGCGCTGGCCTTCGGTCGCAATGCGTCGGCGTCGGGCTTCAACGCCTCGGCCACCGCCGACTCGGCCACTGCCATCGGTGGCGCGCTGTACTACGAAGATGCCAACGGCAACGTGATCCTGGACAAGGCCACCAGTGCCAGCGGCACCGGCGCCACCGCGCTCGGCGCCGGTGCGCAGGCCACCGGGGTGTTCAGCACCGCCAGCGGTGCCGGGTCCACGTCGGCCGGGCTGCAGTCGGCGGCGTTCGGCTACAGCGCCGAAGCGGGCAGCGACTACAGCACCGCAGTGGGCGCGTTCAGCGCGGCCAGCGGGGTGCGGACCACCGCGCTCGGCTACGGTGCCGAGGCCAGCGGCGACTACGCCTCGGCACTGGGCTGGGGCAGCACCGCCTCCGGTGCCTACGCCAACGCCATCGGCTACGCCTCGCAGGCCAGCGGTGCCAACAGCGTCGCGGCCGGTTCCAATGCCTGGGCTACTGCGGCGCAGACCACCGCGGTCGGCCAGCTGGCATGGGCCACCTCGGCCGGCTCCACCGCGATCGGCCAGGACAGCTACGCCTACAGCGGCATCAATGCCACGGCGGTGGGCAAGAGTTCCTCGGCCAGTGGCGCGGGCAGCGTCGCGCTGGGTGCCGGTGCACGCACCAGCGAAGCCAACGTGGTCTCGGTCGGTGGCGGCAACGGCACCACCGGTCCGGCCACGCGCCGCATCACCAACGTCGGTGCGGCGGTGAACGCCAACGACGCGGTGAACAAGGCCCAGCTGGACAGCGTGGCGGCCACCGCCGATGCGGTCGGCAAGCACTTCAAGGCCAGCGGCACCGGCGTGGCCACCGCCAGCGGCAGCGATGCAGTCGCCGCCGGTTCCGGGGCAGCTGCCAGTGGCAACCGCAGCAGCGCGCTGGGTGCGGCATCGGTGGCCTCGGCCACGGGCGCCACGGCCATCGGTGCCGATGCATCGGCACGCGGTGACAACAGCACCGTGATCGGCCGCTCGGCCTCCACCAACGCCACCAACGGCGTGGCCATCGGCAACGGGGCCTTCGCCAGCAACGGTGCCGGCAGCATCGCCATCGGCGCGGGTGCCGGGGTGTCTGGCGCCGGTTCGGTGGCACTGGGCGCAGGCGCACGTGCGGTCGAAGCCAACGTGGTGTCGGTGGGCGGTGGCAACGGCACCGACGGTCCGGCCACGCGCCGCATCGTCAACGTCGCCGCCGGCCGCATCGCCGCCGGCAGCACCGATGCAGTGACCGGTGGCCAGCTCAACACCACCAACCAGCGCGTGGGCGCGGTGGAAACCCGCGTGGGTGACATTGACGAGCGTATCGGCTCGGTGGAAACCGTGACCGCCAATGCGCTCAGCTACGACGACGCCAGCCGCGACAAGGTCACCTTGTCCGGCGTGCAGGGCACGGTGCTGGACAACGTCGGCAGCGGGTCGATCGCCTCCGGCAGCCGCCAGGCCATCAACGGGGGTCAGCTGTTCCAGTCGCTGTCCGATGCCGCCAGCTTCCTCGGCGGTGGTGCCAGCGTGGGCATGCAGGGCGTGTTCGTGGCCCCCAACTATGTGATCCAGGGAACCACCTACAACAACGTGGGTGACGCGTTGGGTGCGCTGGACCGCAAGGTCAGCGACCTCGACCAGCGGGTGGCCGGCAGCAGCACGGCACGCGCACGCAGCGCAGCGACACCCTCGGCCGATGTCGCCAGTGCGTCGCTGGCCACGGCCGATGAGCGCGTGGCCACCGCCAGCGTGCAGGGTGCGCCGACGGCCGCCAGTTCGGGCAGCCCCCAGGTAGCCAACGCACCGGCCGCCGCCGCACCGACCGCGGTCAATGCGGTGGTCATGGGTGAGGGTGCCGTGGCCAGCGGGGCCTCGGCCACCGCGATCGGCCAGGGGGCCACCGCAACGGCGGCCAACTCGGTCGCGCTGGGCCAGGGCTCGGTTGCCGATCGTGCCGACACGGTGTCGGTGGGCAGCGTCGGCAACGAACGCCAGGTCGCCAACGTTGCCGCGGGTACGCAGGCCACCGATGCAGTCAACAAGGGCCAGCTGGACGGCGGCATCGCAACGGCCAACAGCTACACCGACCAGCGCTTCGGCGCGATGGCCGACAGCTTCGACATCTACAAGGGCGAAATCGACCAGCGCCTGCGTCATCAGGACCGTCGCATCGACCGCCAGGGCGCGATGAGCGCGGCGATGCTCAACATGGCCACCAGCGCCGCCGGCGTGCGTACCCAGAACCGGGTGGGCGTGGGCGTGGGCTACCAGGGCGGGGAGTCGGCGTTGTCGCTGGGCTACCAGCGTGCGCTCAGCGAACGCGCCACGGTGACCATCGGCGGTGCCTTCAGCAGCGATGACAGCTCGGTGGGCGTGGGTGCCGGCTTCGGCTGGTAAGCAGACGTGGCAAGGCGTGGCCTGGTTGGGCCACGCCGCAAGCAATGCAAGGCCTGAGGGGGCGGGTCACGGGAACCCTGGCCAGGGCCGGCCAGGGAACTCGCATGGAATGTTGGCCTGAACAGTCGTTTGATCATGACCTTGAAGAGGATTTCAACGTGACCAGTAAGCAGAACCTTCGCATCAACGTGCTGGCAGCCGCGCTGCTGTCGATCTCGGCCGGTTCGGCGTTCGCCGCCAGCCCGCGTACCGAGGAACCCAAGCGCCCGGCCACTGCCGCGCAGCAGACCAGCAACGGCATCATCGTCAAGTACCGCGCCGGCAGCGCTGCTGCCACGGACCGTTCGGCCAAGCTGGCCGTGGTCAACTCGGCGCTGTCGCGCGCGACGCTCAACGGTGGCACCGCGCGCGCTGGCGCGCTCAACCCGCAGGTGGTGCGCAAGCTCGGCGTGGGCGCCGACCTGATCCGCCTGCAGAGCCGCCTGGGCGATGCCGAACTGCAGAAGGTGCTGGCCGAACTGAAGGCCGACCCGACCGTGGAGTACGCCGTGGTCAATGCGCGCATGCAGCGCGCCGACCTGCGCGCCAAGCCGACCGAAACCAAGCAGCTGGTGCCCAACGACCCGTACTACGCGCAGTACCAGTGGCACTTCGGCAACGCCACCGGCGGCATCAACGCGCCGTCGGCGTGGGACGTGTCGCAGGGCGAGGGCGTGGTGGTGGCGGTGATCGATACCGGCATCCTGCCCAACCATGAAGACTTCAGCGGCAACCTGCTGGAAGGCTACGACTTCATCAGCGACGCCGAAACCTCGCGCCGCCCGACCGACGCCCGCGTCCCGGGCGCGCTGGATTACGGCGACTGGGTGGAGAACGACAACGAGTGCTACACCGGTTCGCTCGCCGAAGACAGCTCCTGGCACGGCACCCACGTGGCCGGCACGGTGGCCGAAGCCACCAACAACGGCGTCGGCATGGCCGGTGTCGCCTACAAGGCCAAGGTGTTGCCGGTGCGCGTGCTTGGCAAGTGCGGCGGCAGCCTGGCCGACATCGCCGATGCCATCACCTGGGCCTCCGGCGGCACCGTGGCGGGCATTCCGGCCAACGCCAACCCGGCTGAAATCATCAACATGAGCCTGGGCGGCAGTGGCGCCTGCGACCCGGTCTACCAGGCCGCGATCAACGGTGCGGTGTCGCGTGGCACGCTGGTGGTGGTGGCCGCGGGCAACGCCGGCGGCAACGTCGCCAACGCGCGTCCGGCCAACTGCAACAACGTGGTTGCAGTGGGCGCCACGCGCATCACCGGCGGCATCACCTACTACTCCAACTACGGCGCGGCGGTGGATCTGTCGGCCCCGGGTGGCGGTGGCAGCGTCGATGGCAATCCGGGCGGCTACATCTGGCAGGCCATCTCCAGCAGCACCACCTCGCCGGAACTGGGCACCTCCGATTACGGCGGCAAGGGCGGCACCTCGATGTCCTCGCCGCACGTTGCTGCGGTGGCCGCCCTGGTGCAGAGCGCACGCATCGCCAACAACCGCGACGCGTTCACCCCGGCGCAGCTGGAAACCCTGCTCAAGGAAACCGCGCGCAAGTTCCCGGTGACCATCCCGGCGGCCACCCCGATCGGCACCGGTATCGTCGACGCCAAGGCGGCGCTGGCCAAGGCGCTGGAAGAAGAGTGCACCGAGAACTGCGGTCCGACTGCGATCCCGCTGACCAACAAGGTGGCCGTCGGCGGCCTGAGTGGCGCCGGTGGCAGCGAAGTGCTGTACAGCTTCGACGCGCAGGCCGGCAAGGTGCTGAGCCTGCTCACCTACGGCGGCAGCGGCAACGTGTCGGTGTACGTCAGCCAGGGCAAGGAACCGACCGCCACGGTGTTCGACGCCAAGTCGACCCGTCCGGGCAACAGTGAAACCGTGCGTTTCACCGCGCCGGTGGCGGGCACGTACTACATCAAGCTGGTCGGCGAGTCCGCGTTCAGCGGCGTCAGCGTCATCGCCAACCAGTAACGGGTGTGTGGTTGTTGGGGAGCCGGTCCTGTGACCGGCTCCCCATTTTTTTGGGCGATCATCCTCCAGGTAGAGCCACCCCATGGGTGGCTGCCGCGCTGATCGTGCACCACGCGCAGCCACCCATGGGGTGGCTCTACCCCCCCGTGTGGGTGCGGTGGTCTCCGCGTGGTCGTGCCTGTCGCCATTTACCCAGGCATCGGGTCGTCTCGCCGGTCGCGTCCAATTCACATCGCACCGGCACGTAAAGCGACCCGCTGAACTGCTAAAGTCATGCGGTCGCCAGGAGAGCTTCGTGAACGCGGTTGCCCACGATCCCACTGCAGAAACCACTGCGGAAACCCGCATCGTCGACGCGTTGCTGCGCAACGGGCGCCTGAAGGAAGGCGACCTGGCGCGCGCACGTCCGCTGCACCGCGAATCCGGCGGCAGCCTGCTGCAGTTACTGGTGCGGCTGGGCCTGGTGTCCGAGCGCGACCATGCCCAGACCAGCGCCGAGGTGCTGGGCCTGGCGCTGCTCGACGCACGCACCGTGCCGGAAGTGGCGCCCGAATCGCTGCTCGATGCACTGCCGTTGTCGCTGCGCTTCCTCAAGCAGTTCCACGTCTGTCCGCTGGCCCTGCACGATGGCGTGCTGGACCTGTGGCTCAGCGACCCGCAGGACCCCTATGCCGCCGATGCCGTGCGTCTGGCGATGGGCGTACCGGTGCGGCTGCATGTCGGGCTGCGCTCGGAAATCGATGACCTGATCGAGCGCTGGTACGGCCAGGGTCGCAGTGCGATGGGCGCGATCGTGGAAACCGCCGATGGCGAAGGCAGCGCGGTCGACGACATCGAACACCTGCGTGACCTCGCGTCAGAAGCGCCGGTCATCCGCCTGGTCAACCTGGTGATCCAGCGCGCCTTCGAACTGCGCGCCTCGGACATCCACATCGAACCGTTCGAGAACCGGCTCAAGGTGCGCTACCGCGTCGACGGCGTGCTGATCGAGGGCGAAAGCCCGCCGGTCAACCTGACTGCCGCGGTGATCAGCCGCATCAAGATCATGGCGCGGCTGAACATCGCCGAGCGCCGCCTGCCGCAGGACGGCCGCATCATGCTGCGCGTGCAGGGCAAGGAGCTGGACCTGCGCGTGAGCACCGTGCCCACCGCGCACGGCGAAAGCGTGGTGATGCGCCTGCTGGATCGCGATACCGTCGTCTTCGATTTCCACCGGCTCGGGTTCACCGACGCGTTCCTGCCGCAGTTCCGCAAGGTGCTCGAGCAGCCGCACGGCATCCTGCTGGTCACCGGCCCCACCGGTTCGGGCAAGACCACCACGCTGTATACCGCGCTCAGCCAGCTCAATACCGCCGACGTCAAGATCATCACCGTGGAAGACCCGGTGGAGTACCAGATCGAAGGCATCAACCAGATCCAGGCCAAGCCGCAGATCGGGCTCGACTTCGCCCACGCGCTGCGCAGCATCGTGCGCCAGGACCCGGACATCATCATGATCGGCGAAATGCGCGACCTGGAAACGGCGCGCATCGCCATCCAGTCCGCACTCACCGGCCACCTGGTGCTGTCTACGCTGCACACCAACAACGCCGCCGGCGGCATCACCCGCCTGCTCGACATGGGCGTGGAAGATTACCTGCTCACCTCCACCATCAACGGCATCCTGGCCCAGCGCCTGGTACGCCGGCTCGAACCGCAGCACGCCGTGCGCTACCTCGCCTCGCCGGAGGAGATCGAGAAGTTCGGCCTGCGCCGCCTGCAGCCGCAGGGCGATATTTTCCTGTACCGCGCACAGCCCTCGGCGATCGCACCCACCGGCTACCTGGGCCGCACCACCATCATGGAATTCCTGGTGATGAACGACGAGCTGCGCCGCGCGGTGATGCGTCGCGCCGGCATGGGCGAGATCGAGCAGATCGCGCGCGCGGCCGGCATGCGCACGATGTACGAGGATGGTCTGGCCAAGGCGTTGCTGGGCCACACCACGCTGGAGGAAATCCTGCGCGTGACCGAGGAATCCTGATGGGCCTCCACCGCACCTGGCCGGCGGGCCGCTGAGCATGGCGCTGTACCGCTACAAGGCGCTCAATGCGCATGGCGAACTGTTCGATGGGCAGATGGAAGCCGCGAGCGAGGCCGACGTGGTCACCCGTCTGCAGGACCAGGGTCACCTGCCGATGGAAGCGCGCCTGGCCAGCGAGGGCGTGGCCACGGCCACCTCGTGGGCCGCGCTGTTGCGCCGCAAGCCGTTCGACGGTGCCGCGCTGGTGCAGTTCACCCAGCAGCTGTCCACCCTGCTGGGCGCCGGCCAGCCGTTGGACCGCGCGCTGACCATCCTGCTGGAACTGCCCGAGGATGAGCGCAGCCGCCGCGCCATCACCGACATCCGCGACGTGGTGCGCGGCGGTGCGCCGTTGTCGGCCGCGCTGGAACGCCAGCATGGGCTGTTCTCGCGGCTGTACATCAACATGGTGCGTGCCGGCGAGGCCGGCGGCAGCCTGCACGACACGCTGCAACGCCTGTCGGAATACCTCGAACGCAGCGCCGAGCTCAAGGGCAGGGTGATCAACGCGTTGATCTACCCGGCGATCCTGCTGGCGGTGGTCGGCGGCGCGCTGCTCTTCCTGCTGGGCTACGTGGTGCCGCAGTTCGCGCTCATGTATGAAAGCCTGGACGTGGCCCTGCCGTGGTTCACCCAGTGGGTGCTGGCCGCCGGGCTGGTGGTGCGCGACGGCTGGCTGGCGATGATCGTGGTGCCGGCGCTGGCCTTGCTGGTGATCGAGCGCAAGCTGCGCCAGCCTGCGTTCCGCCTGGCGATGGACAGCTGGCTGCTGCAGCGCAAGGGCATCGGCCCGCTGCTGGCCAAGCTGGAAACCGCGCGGTTGGCGCGCACCCTGGGCACCCTGCTGCGCAACGGCGTGCCGTTGCTGGCCGGTCTCGGCATCGCGCGCAACGTGCTGGGCAACCGCGCCCTGGCCGCCGACGTGGATGCGGCCAGCGACGACGTCAAGAACGGCAACGGCCTGTCGGTGTCGCTGGCACGCGGCAAACGCTTCCCGCGCCTGGCCCTGCAGATGATCCAGGTGGGCGAGGAATCCGGCGCGCTGGACACCATGCTGCTCAAGACCGCCGACACCTTCGAGCAGGAAAGCGCACGCGCCATCGACCGCCTGCTGTCGGCGATGGTGCCGGTGATCACCCTGGTGCTGGCGTCGGTGGTCGGGCTGGTGATCGTCGCCGTGCTGGTGCCGCTGTATGACCTGACCAATGCCATCGGCTGACGATGGCCATTCCGCATTCCCCTGACCCCTGCAAGGAGCCTGCCGCATGCAACGCCGCCTGATCCGCTTCACCTCGCCGCGCCGCCAGGCCGGCATGAGCCTGTTGGAAATCATCATCGTGATCGTGCTGATCGGCGCGGTGCTGACCCTGGTGGGCAGCCGCGTGCTGGGCGGTGCCGACCGCGGCAAGGCCAACATCGCCAAATCGCAGGTCCAGACCGTGGCCGGCAAGGTCGAAAACTACCAGCTGGATACCGGCAAGCTGCCGGCCAAGCTTGACGACCTGGTCACCCAGCCCGGCGGCACCAGCGGCTGGCTGGGCCCGTATGCCAAGCCGGCCGAACTCAACGACCCGTGGGGCCACCCGCTGGAATACCGCGCCCCCGGCGAAGGCCAGCCGTTCGACCTGATCAGCCTGGGCAAGGACGGCAAGGTGGGCGGCAGCAGCTACGACGCCGACATCAAGTACGAGTAAGCCCGCTTGCCGGTCGTCGCCCAACCATGCACGCGCTTGCCCCGCCGCCCGCCGCGTTCCCTGCGCCGGGTGACCGGGCTGTCGTTGCTGGAAATGCTGCTGGTGGTGGCGCTGATCGCCATCATCGGGGCGGTGACCGCCACGGCGATGAACGGTGGCATCGACGGCATGCGGCTGCGCAATGCCGGCAAGGAACTGGCCAGCCAGCTGCGCTACACGCGCACCCAGGCCATCGCCACCGGTGAGCGCCAGCGCTTCCTGATCGACCCCCAGGCGCGCACCTGGCAGGCGGCCAACGGTCGCCACGGGACCGTGCCGCCCAGCCTGGAGGTGCGCTTCCGCGGCGCGCGCGAAGTGGCCACCGCCACCGGGCAGGGGGCCATCGCGTTCTATCCCGATGGCGCTTCCAGCGGCGGCAGCATCGACCTGCAGGTGCGCGAAGCGGTCTGGCACATCGACGTGGGCTGGATCACCGGGGACGTGCGCTCGGGCCCACAGCGGGATCGTCCATGAAGCATCAGCGCGGCTATTCGTTGCTGGAGGTGATCGTGGCGTTCGCAGTACTGGCGCTGGCGCTGACCCTGCTGCTGGGCAGCCTGTCCGGCGCCTCGCGGCAGATCAGGCAGGCCGACCTGCGCAGCCGCGCGGTGCTGCATGCGCAATCGCTGCTGGCGGTCACCGGTGTGGTCGAGCCGCTGCAGGACGGCGAGCGCAGTGGCGAATGGGAAGACGGCCGCTACCGCTGGACATTGCAGGTTGCGCCGTACCAGGAGCCGCGCACCGATGCGTTGCCGGTGGCCGACACCGTGGCCGGCCCCCGTCTGGCGCAGCTGACCCTGCAGGTGTCCTGGGGCGACACCGACGCCGATCGCATGCAATGGCGCAGCTTGCGCCTGCTGCCCGCCAGCCCGGGTACGCCACGATGAGCCGTGCGCACCGCGGCTTCACCCTGATCGAAGTGCTGCTGGCCACCGCGTTGCTGGTCGGCGGGCTGGCGCTGGCCTTCGCCACCGTGCGCTCGGCACTGGCGATCAGCCAGCGCGGCGAACAGATGGCCGCGCACAACGAGCGCATGCGCGCGGTGGAAGGCTTCCTGCGGCGGCGCCTGTCCATGGCCATGTTGACCGCCACCACACCACCGGACCCCACCCGCGAACCGGTGTACTTCCTGGGCGAGCCGCAGCACATGGTGTTCGTGTCCGATCTGCCCGGCTACCTCGGCCGCGGTGGCCCGTACGTGCACGAACTGCAGGTGCGGGGCAGCGGCGACGCGCAGCGCCTGGACCTGGCGCTGACCCTGGTGCAGAACGGCGAACGCATCGAGGAAACCCCGCCGCGCCCGCCCGAGGCGCTGGCCGATGCGCTGCGTGCGGTGCGCTTCCGCTACCGCGGCATCGACCCGCGCAACGGGCAGCTGGGGGAGTGGCAGGACCGCTGGGAAGACACCCGCCGCCTGCCGAGCCTGGTTTCCATCAGTGTCACTCCGCGCCAGGGCCCGGCGTGGCCGCCGATGGTGGTGGCGTTGGCGCAGCAGCCACGCGGGGCACGGCCATGAGGCGCGCGCGCGGTGCCGCGCTGGTGCTGGTGCTGTGGCTGATTGCGCTGCTCACCGCGGTGGTTGGCGCGTTCGCGCTGAGTGCCCGCATCGAGCACATGCAGCAGCGCGTGATCAACGACGATGCCATCGGCCAGGAACATGCGCGCGCCGGCTTGGAGTACGCGCTGTACCGGCTGCAGCCCAGCGCGACCCGGCCGCCGTGGGTGGCCGACGGGCGGCGCTATCGCTGGGAGTTCGACCAGCGCCGCATCGACCTGCGCGTTGTCGACGAGAACGGCAAGATCAACCTGAACCTGGCCGACGCCACGTTGCTGCGTGCATTCCTCGCGGCGATGGATGTTGCGCCCGAACGTGCCGGCCCGCTGGCGGGCGCGATCGTCGACTGGCGCGATGCCGACAGCCTCAAGCAGCCCGGCGGCGGTGCCGAACTCCCCGACTACGTGGCTGCCGGGCTGCCGTATGGCCCGCGCAACAACCGTTTCGAGACGCTGGGTGAGCTGCAGCGCGTGCTCGGCATGGACGCGGCGTTGTATGAACAGCTGGAGCCGATGCTGACCCTGTACAGTCGGCAGTCGCGTCCGGACCCGCGTTTCGCGGCCGGTCCGGTGTTGACGGCATTGGGGCTGGATGCACCGCGGCTGCTTGCCGAACGCGAGCGGGCCCAGGCCGGTGAAGATGCAAAAGTGGGCGGTGCGGCGCTTGCCAGTGGCAGCGGCACCTATAGTATCGAGAGCCGCGCAACGGATGAGCGCGGCAAAGTGTCGGTTCTGCGGGGCGTGGTGCGGACGGGGACCGCAGGCACGCCGGGAACGACTTACACGGTCCTTCGATGGGAACAGGGAATGGCAGCACGATGACGGCATGGCGGGACACTCTGGTGCGGGCGCAGGGGCAGATGGCGCCGGGCGTGGTCAACGGCCTGCGCTGGTGGCGGCGTTCCTTGCTGGCGTGGCTGCCCGAGCGCTGGCAATGGGCGCTGGGCTGGTCACGGTCACGCCTGTTGCTGCAGCAGCAGGGCGAGCAGCTGCACGTGCTGCGCGATGGCGGACTGCACACCGAACAGGTGCTGGAATTGCCCTGGCCCCAGACCCCGGCTGCACTCGAACAGCGCCTGGACGCACGCCTGCGCACGTTGCCGCGGCATTGGCTGCTGCCGGCCACGGCCGCGCTGCGCCGTCCGCTGCGCCTGCCTGCGGCGGCCGCCAGCCGCCTGCGGGATGTGGTGGGTTTCGAGATCGACCGGCAGACCCCGTTTGAACCGGCGCAGGTCAGCTTCGATGTGCGCGAGCTGGGCGCACTCGATGACGGCCAGCTGCAGGTGGAACTGGTGGTGATGCCGCGCCAGGCGCTGGAGCAGTGGGCGCAGCAGGTGGGCCCGTGGGCGCAGGGCCTGGCAGGGGTGGATATTGCCGACGCCGCTGGCCAGCCGCTGGGGGTGAACCTGCTGCCGCTGGACCAGCGGCACGCCCAGCGCGATCCGATGCGCCGCTGGAACCTGCTGATGGGGCTGGCTGCGCTGGTGCTGCTGGCCCTGGCCGGCCAGCAGATCCTGGACAACCGCCAGGCCGCCGCCGATGCGCTGGGAGAGCAGGTCAACGCGGCCGCACGCGATGCACGCCAGGTTGCCGCCGAGCGCCAGCACCTGCAGACGCTGGTGGAAGGCGCGGCATTCCTCGAACAGAAGCGCATGGCCCATGCCAGTACCGTGGAGCTGTGGAACGAGCTGACCCGGCTGCTGCCCGATGGCACCTATCTGGAAAAGCTGTCGGTGGAAGGCGATTCCCTGCAGTTGATCGGGCTGAGCCGCGAGGCGTCGCAACTGGTGCCGCTGCTGCAGGACTCACCGCTGTGGCGCAAGGTGAACCTGACCGGCGTGCTGCAGGCCGATGGTGGCGCGGCAGGCCGCGACCGCTTCACCCTCACCGCCGAACTGCAGCCGTTGCCCGGTGCCACCCCCGCAGCGCCCGCCGCTGCCCCCGCCGCGGAGGGTGCCGATGGCAATGCCGACCACACGCCGTGACCGCTGGCTGGCGCTGGCGTTGCTGCTGGCGGTGATCGCGCTGGTCTACCTGGTGCTGGTGCATCCGTTGTTCACCCGGCCGCTGCTGGACATCAACGCCGATATCACCGACCTGCAGGAGCGCGATCAGCGCGTGCAGGCCCAGCTGCAGCAGCGCGGCGCGGTCGCGCGCGGTCTGCAGCAGGCACAGGCGGCCCTGGCGGGGCGGCCCGGTTTCCTGCGGGAAGCCACCGCCGAGTCGGCCGCCGCAGCGTTGTCCTCGCGGCTGCAGGATGCCGTGGCATCGGCCAGCCCCGGCAACCGCAGCTGCGCCATCAGCAACCGCTCGCCGCTGCAGGACACCCGTGCCGACGCGGTATTCCCCAAGGTGGCCCTGCAGGTGCGGCTGCGCTGCGGCATTCCGGAAATGGCGGCCGTGCTGTACACGCTGGAAACCGGCAGCCCGCGCCTGTTCGTCAACAACCTCAACCTGCTCGCGCAGCGGTTCCAGCAGTCGCCGAATGAAACCGGCACCGGGCTGGACGTGTCCTTCGAACTGGTGGGGTACCTGCAGCCCGGCGGTGCGTCGGACCCGGGCGCGCCGGCGCCGACCGGTGCCGCGATGCCCGCCGACAGCACCGGCCTGACCCCGGCCGGACCCGTGCCCGCCGATGCCCAGGCAGCCGCCAACGCCCAGACAGACGCCAACGCCAACGCGGCGGCGTATGCCGCCCAGGCAGCCGAGGATGCGGCCGCGAGCGCGACCAGCGCCGCCGATGCGGCTGCCGACGCCGCCGACGCCGTCGACGCTGCGGAGGCCGACCATGAAAATTGAGCTGACCTCCCTGCGCAGCTGGTGGCTGGCCACTGCAGTGGCGTGGGCCGCCGCGATCTGGATCGCCAGCCTGTTCGGGCTCGGCAGCCGCCTCCCGGCCGCCGCCGAAGGCGACCGCACCGCGTCGCCGCTGCCGGTGCTGCCCGCCGCCGCGCCGGAGCGCATTGCCACGCCCGACGCCTACGCGCAGATCGGTGCCCGCCCACTGTTCGCCGAAGACCGTCGGCCACGCCCGTACCTGCTCGGTGGCAGCGAACCGGGGGCGTCCAGCGCGGTCAGCCTGACCGGCGTGCTGCTCACCTCTGAATTCAGCATGGCCATCCTCACCACCGACCAGAAGCAGTCGCTGCGCCTGCGCCTCAACGGTGAGCCGGTCAACGGCTGGCAGCTGCTGGCACTGGAACCGCGCAGCGCCACGGTCAGTGGCCCCGGCGGTACCCAGGTGCTGGAACTGACCGTGTTCAACGGGCAGGGCGGCGAACCGCCCACGGTGCTGGGCAACCCGGTCAATGGCGCGGTGCCGCCGGCCGGCGCGGGGGTCATGCCGTTGCCGCCACCGCCGCCGCCGGGCCAGGCGGCGCGACCGGTGCAGGTCGCCACCCCGTCCGCACCGGCACCGGCGGCACCCGCCGCCCCCAACACCCCGGCCCAAGGCCCCAGTGATGCACAGATGCAGGCCATCCGTGCGCGCATCCAGGCGCGCCGCCAGCAACTGCAGCAACAACAACAATCGCAGCGACCGCCCGCGGGCGGCTCCGGCCAGAACCCTTAGAGTGACAGCATGACACTGCGCCTTTTCTCACCGCGTCTCTTCTCCCTGTCCCTGCTTGCCAGCGTGCTGGTCGGCTGCGCCACGGTGCCCGCACCGGAAGTGCGCCGCAACGCCGTGCTCGACAGCCACCAGGTGGTCGCCGGTGACGGGTCCCGCGACGGCGTGAATGCCGAACCGCTGGAAGCAACCGGCGCACCGCAGCCGGTGATCCGCCGTGGCACCGGCACCATGATCAACCGCAGCGCGGCCGCCGCGGCGGCACCGTCGTTGTCGCAGGCCGGCAACGGCACCGCCACCTTCAACTTCGAAGGCGAATCGGTGCACGCGGTGGTCAAGGCGATCCTGGGCGACATGCTCGGCCAGAACTACGTCATCGCCCCGGGCGTGCAGGGCACCGTCACCCTGGCCACGCCCAAGCCGGTGTCCTCGGCGCAGGCGCTGAACCTGCTGGAGATGGTGCTGGGCTGGAACAATGCCCGCATGGTCTACAGCGGCGGCCGCTACAACATCGTGGCGGCCGACCAGGCACTGGCCGGCACCGTCGCACCCAGCACCGCCCCGGCGGCCAGTGCGCGCGGCTTCGAGGTGCGGGTGATCCCGCTGCAGTACATCTCGGCCACCGAAATGAAGAAGGTGCTCGAGCCGTACGCGCGCCCCAATGCCATCGTCAACGTCGACAGCGGCCGCAACGTCATCACCCTGGGCGGCACGCGCGCCGAGCTGGAAAACTACCTGCGCACCGTGGAAATCTTCGACGTCGACTGGTTGTCGGGCATGTCGGTGGGCGTGTTCCCGATCCAGACCGGCAAGGCCGAACAGGTCGCCGCCGACCTGGAGAAGGTCTTCGGCGAGGAAAGCAAGACGCCGAGCGCCGGCATGTTCCGCTTCCTGCCGCTGGAGAATGCCAATGCCGTGCTGGTGATCACGCCGCAGGCACGCTACCTGGACCAGATCCAGCAGTGGCTGGAGCGCATCGACACCGCCGGTGGCAATGCACGGTTGTTCTCCTACGAACTGCGCTACGTCAAGGCCAAGGACCTGGCCGAGCGCCTGGCCGAAGCCTTCGCCAACGAGAACAGCCGTGGCAGCCGCGGCAGCAGCGGCTCGCTCGCGCCGGGCGCCACCCAGATGGACCTGGGCGGCCGCGACAGCACCTCCAACAGCACCGCGCTCACCACCGGGTCCGGCAGCGGCAGTGGCCGCGGCGGGCTGGGCGAAGGCACCATGAGCCTGCCGCAGCGGCAAAGCGGCAACGCCAGTTTCAGCCTGGAAGTGCAGGGCGACACCGTGGGCATCTCGGCGGTGGAAGAAACCAATACGCTGCTGGTGCGTTCCACCCCGCAGGCCTGGCGGTCGATCCGCGAGGTGATCGAAAAGCTCGACGTGATGCCGATGCAGGTGCACATCGAAGCGCAGGTGGCCGAAGTGTCGCTGACCGGCGACCTCAGCTACGGCGTCAACTGGTTCTTCGAACAGGCCGTGGCCACCGGCAAGACCGAAAGCGGCATCGACCTGCCCAGCGCGCTGGGGCGTTCGATCTGGGGCAGCATTTCCGGCGCGGTGGGCGATGGCGGGGTGGGCTGGACCTTCCTGGGCAAGAACGCGGCCGCGGTGGTGACGGCGCTGGACAAGGTCAGCAACCTGCGCCTGCTGCAGACCCCGTCGCTGTTCGTGCGCAACAACGCCGAAGCCACGCTCAACGTGGGCACCCAGATCCCGATCAACTCGGTGTCGGTCAATACCGGCACCGGGGGCGACAACACCTACAGCCAGGTGCAGTACCTGGACACCGGCGTGATCCTCAAGGTGCGCCCGCGCATCACCCGCGATGGCGTGGTGTTCCTGGACATCGTGCAGGAAGTCAGCTCGGCCGGTGCCGTTCCGTCCGGCTGCGACCCGACCAAGACCACCTGCAACCCGCCGATCAACACGCGCAAGATCTCCACCGAGGCGGCTGTGCAGAGCGGGGACACCATCATGCTGGCGGGGTTGATCACCAACTCCGATGAAGATGGCTCCGACGGCGTTCCGGGGCTGAGCAAGATCCCGGTGCTGGGCGCCCTGTTCGGTAAAAAGACCAAGAACACCGGGCGTTCGGAAGTGATCGTGCTGCTGACCCCGACCATCGTCCGCAACGCGCAGGAATCGCGCACCCTCACCGACGAGTACAGCAACCGCTTCCGTGCCATGGAGCCGTTCCCGAACCACCAGAAGCAGAAGAACTGAGCTACGCTGCGGCCACGCGCGCCGCAGACAGGGGGACCGATGGGGACGATCGTGCTGCTGCCGATCGGGGTCGATGACACCGCCCTGGACCTGTGCCTGGGCGCACTGGACGCCGGCACGCCGGCCGACACCGCGGTATGGCTGGCCGACGACGGCCAGGCCGGCCCTCGCGTGCAACCGGTGATCGAGCACTGGCTGGCCCACACCCGGCTGCGGGCCGAATACACCCGGCGCGCCCGCAGCATCGGCGAGGTGGCGCACCTGGATGAGATGTTGCGTGCCTGTGCGGGCGCCGACGTGGTGGTACTGGCGCCCGACGCCATTCCTGCACCGGGCTGGCTGCAGCAGCTGGATGCCTGTTTCGCGCGTGATCCCTCGATCGGCTCGGCCACGCCGTGGTGCAATGCCGGCGAAACCGCAGCCTGGCCACGGCTGGGCGAGATCGACCCGGTGCCGGCCGACCTCACCGCCATGGCCCAGGCCTGCGCCGGGCTGCCGCCAATGCATCCCGAACTGCCCTCGGCGGTCACCCACGCGGTGCTGCTGCGGGCCAATGCGCGGCGCAAGGCCGGCGGGCTGGACATGCACAGTTACGGCTCGTGGAATGCCGCGCTGGTGGACCTGAGCCTGCGCATGGCCGGGCTGGGCTGGCGCAACGCGCTGTGCGAAACCGCCTTCGTGGCGCGCGCGGGCGAAGCCACCGCCTTCGACGGCGACATGGATGCGTTGGGCACGCGCTGGCCGGGCTGGCAGCCCCGCCTGGCCGCGTTCCTGATGGCCGACCCGCTGCGCGGTACCCGCGAAACCCTGCAGCAGCTGCACCGGCAGGCGATAATGCCGCGTTCGCAGGGCGACTTGTTCGCCGTGCCGCCTGCATCCCTTCCGGAGCCACCCGTTTGAGCATTGCCATCGCCGCGATTGTTGTCAGCTACCAGAGCGCGAGCACGCTGGACGCCTGCCTGGCCCGGCTGCGGGCAGCCGACGGCGTGGTCGAGATCCGGGTGGTGGACAATGGGTCCACCGATGCCACCCTGGATATCGTGCAACGCCACGCCACCGCGGATCCGCGCGTGCGGTTCATCGCCAACCCGGACAACCCCGGCTTCGCGGCCGCCAACAACCAGGGCGTGGCCGACAGCCGCGCACCGTGGCTGGCCTTCATCAACCCCGACCTGCTGCTCGACCCCGGCACGCTGGCCCAGCTGTGCGAACGCGGCATGGCCATCGGCGACTGCCTGCTGGGAATCGAACAGGTGGACGAGCAGGGCCAGCCCGACCCGGCCGTGCGCCGTCGCGACCCGGACTTCGGGGCCATGCTGCGCTCGCCGGGGCAGGGCGCCAGGCTGGCGATCCCGGTCGACCACAGCCTGCCGCTGCAACCGGTGCCGGCGTTGTCGGGGGCCTTGCTGCTGATGCCGCGCGCCCTGTTCGACCGCATCGGCGGCTGGGACGCCGGTTACCGGCTGCACGCCGAAGACCTCGACCTGTGCCGTCGCGTGCGCCAGGCCGGCGCGCTGGTGGCGATCGCCAACGACCTGCAGGCGGTACACGTGCGCGGGGTGTCCAGCCGCTCGCGTCCATTCTTCGTGGAATGGCACAAGCACCGTGGCCTGTGGCGCTACTTCCGCAAGTTCGAAGCCGGCCAGCGCAGCCTGCCGGTGCAGGGCGCGGTGTTCGCCGCGATCTGGGCCCACGCGGTGGTGCAGATTCCACGGCTGCTGCGCGCCCGGTAGGTACCCACCGTTGGTGTGGTGGGTACATCCACGCGGGCGCATAATCGCCGCATGATCATCCAGTCCCTGCTCGACACCGACCTGTACAAATTCACCATGATGCAGGCGGTGCTGCATCAGCATCCCGGCGCCCAGGTCCAATACCGGTTCAAGTGCCGCACGCCCGGCATCGACCTGGCCAGCTACATCGACCAGATCAACGCCGAGATCGACCACCTGTGCCAGCTCCGCTTCACCGCTGAAGAGCTGGAGTACATGCGCGGGCTGCGCTTCGTCAAACCGGACTTCGCCGATTTCCTCGGCCTGTTCCACCTGGACCGCAAGTACATCCAGCTGCAGCCCTCGGCCAGCGTGCCCGGCGAGATCGAGCTGGACATCACCGGCCCCTGGCTGCACACCATCCTGTTTGAAGTGCCCTTGCTGGCCATCATCAACGAAGTCTGGTTCCGCAACACCACCACCGCCGATTTCGCCGAAGGCGAGCGCCGCCTGCAGGCCAAGACCGCGCTGCTGCGCGACACCCCCGGCTTCGAGCTGTGCCGCATCGCCGACTACGGCAGCCGCCGCCGCTATTCGCGCCAATGGCATGCGCGCATGCTGCCGATGATGCGCGACGCGCTGGGGGCGCAGTTCGTGGGCACCAGCAACGTGCACTTCGCGCGCCTGTACGGCATGACCCCGCACGGCACCATGGCCCACGAGTACCTGCAGGCGTTCCAGGCCCTGGGGCCGCGCCTGCGCGATTCGCAGGTGGCCGCGCTGGAATCGTGGGCGCGCGAATACCGCGGCGATCTCGGCATCGCGTTGTCCGACGTGGTCGGGCTGGATGCGTTCCTGCGCGATTTCGACATGTACTTCTGCAAGCTGTTCGATGGCGTGCGCCACGACTCCGGCGACCCCTTCGCCTGGGGCGACCGCATGCTCGCGCACTTCAAGGACCGCCGCGTGGACCCGCGCAGCAAGGTGCTGGTCTTCAGCGATGGCTTGAACATCGAGAAGGTGATGCAGCTGTTCGATTACTTCCGCGGCCGCTGCCAGGTTGCGTTCGGCGTGGGCACGCACCTCACCAACGACCTCGGGCCGACCCCGCTCAACATCGTCATCAAGATGGTCCGCTGCAACGGCCAGCCGGTGGCCAAGCTCAGCGATTCGCCGGGCAAGAGCATGTGCGACGACCCCGGTTACCTGGCCTACCTGCGCCAGGTGTTCGAACTTTCACCCGGGTGACACGGACAAAAACGCCACAATGAGCCGTGTTACGGGGCAAAAAGTGACGCAGAGCGTCACTTTTCCGAGAAATGTGATCTACATCACGTTGCACTGGCTAGCTCGCCGTACTTGGCCTACGATTTGCGTGATGGAAGTCACAGTCGTTGGTCATCACAGGGAGCAGTCGGGTGAAGGTTCTATCTGTTTTTGGTACGCGGCCTGAAGCCATCAAGATGGGACCGCTGGTCCGCGCGCTGCATGCCGCGCCGGGCATCGAGTCCCTTGTGTGCATCACCGGCCAACACCGGGCGATGCTCGACCAGGTGATGTCGCTGTTCGACATCCACCCCGATCACGACCTGGATGTCATGGTCGCCAACCAGACCCTCAACGGGCTGTGTTCCCGTCTGTTCGCCAAACTCGACGCGCTCTACGAACAGGTGCAGCCGGACCGGGTTCTGGTGCACGGCGATACCAGCACGGCAATGACCGCGGCGCTGGCGGCCTTCCACCGCCGCATTCCGGTGGCGCACGTCGAAGCCGGCCTGCGTACCGGCGACCTGCAGCAGCCGTGGCCGGAAGAGATGAACCGCCGCGTGATCGACGTGGTGGCCGATCATCTGTTCGCCCCCACCAACAGCTCACGCTACAACCTGGAACAGGAAAACCTGGCCGGGCGCATCAGTGTGACCGGCAACACCGTCATCGACGCGCTCAAGCAGACCGTCGAACGCATCGACCAGGACGCGGCCCTGCGCGCCTCGATCGACGCGCATTTCCCGTTCCTGGAAAGCGAGCGCAAGCTGCTGCTGGTCACCGGCCACCGCCGCGAGAACTTCGGCGGCGGCTTCGAGAACATCTGCCGCGCGCTGGCCGAGCTGGCCCAGCGCGACGACCTGCAGATCGTGTACCCGGTGCACCTCAACCCGAACGTGCAGGGGCCGGTGCATGCCCATCTGGGCGGGCTGGACAACGTGCACCTGATTCCACCGCAGGACTACCTCAGCTTCGTGCGCCTGATGCAGCGTGCGCATGTGGTGCTGACCGACTCCGGCGGCGTGCAGGAAGAGGCCCCGGCGCTGGGCCGCCCGGTACTGGTCATGCGCGATGTCACCGAGCGCCCGGAAGCGGTGCAGGCCGGCGTGGTGCGCCTGGTGGGCACCGACCCGGCGCGGATCGTGGCCGCCGTGCATGAGGCCTGCAACGGGCCGCGGGTGGCAGCGCACTTCATCGCCGACGCCAGCCCGTACGGCGATGGACGCGCTTCGGCGCGGATCGTCGCCGCGCTGCGCGGTGAGCCGTTCGACGAGTTCGTGGCCGCCCATGCAGCCCCACTGTCCCATCCCTCTCTTACCGAACTGACGCCATGACCCAGACCAACCGTAGTACCGCTCGTTTTCCCCAGGTATTACCGCTGGCCCTGGTTCTGGCCCTCCCACTTGGTTCTGCCCACGCCGCCGACTCCGCGGCCGGGCAGTTCAGCGAGTGGGCAGCAGACGCCACCGTGACGCGCAGCATGACCCTGCGCGAGCTGGGCTTCCGCCAGCCGTTGACCCTGAGTGGCCAGGAAAGCCAACGCGAAATCTACCTGCCCGTCCCGGCCGGCGTGCCGACCCGCGACGCGCAGCTGCAGCTGGATGGCCGCTACGTACGCGGTCATACCGGGCGCAGTTCGGGGTTGTGGTCGGTCGACGGCGACCCGGTCGCGGCGCGGTCGATCACCGACGCGCAGGGCGATGCCAGCCAGCTGCTGGCCATCGATGGCCTGCCGCGCGACAACGGCTTCGTCCGCGTGGCCGTGGGCTGGTGGTCGGTGGTGTCCGACTACCGCTGCGCCGACCAGAGCGCGCCGGCCAACGTGCTGCGGCTCTCACCCGACTCACGCTTCAGTTACCGCTTCGACGGGCGTGCGGTGAACACCGTGGCCAAGGCCTGGGGCGCACTGCCGATGCGCGTGCGCGTGCTGGTCGATGGCAAGGCGTTGCAGGCACCGGCCTACGACGCCGCCTGGCGGGTGGGCGCGGCGCTGCGCAACGGCGGCAAGCAGGTCGACGTGGTGGCGCTGCCGGGGGTGGGCAGCACGGTGGACCTCACCGGCATCGCCATTCCGGCCAGCCTGCAGGGCGTGCCCGCGTATGCGGCCCTGGCCGCAGGCGGCACCCAGCATCGCATTGCCAGCCTGGCCGAAGTCGGGGCGCTGCTGTCGCTGCGCGACAGCGGTCCGCTGGCCATCGACGTGGCGATCAGCACCGACCCGCTGCGCGCCGCCGTGCGCGCCGCCCTGGATGCACTGGCCACCGAGGTCGGTGCCAGTGGCGGCGATGCCGCCAGCGCCTTCACCGCATGGCGTGGCAGCGACATGGCCGCGCTGGAAAAGGGCACCGGCACCGCGTCGGTCAGCGTCGCCGCCGTGGCGGGGCGCCCGACCCTGGTAGTGGCGGCCAACGCCGGCGCCAAGGTGGCGGGCCTGCTCAGTGAACAATGGCGCGCCTACGCGCTGGGCCACACCCTGCAGGTGGCCGAAGCCAGCCCCGCCGCGGTGGGCGACAACGCGGTGCTGCTCAGCCGCCTGGGCGACATCGCCGGCACCCTGGACATCGTGACCCGCGGCGATCGCACCGCCAGCTTTGCGCTTGGCGCGCTGTCGGCCGATGGCCGCCTGCCCGACCAGGTGGTGGTCGATGTCTCCGCCGCACCCAACGCGGCCGGGCAGGGCGCGGTGGCCAGCCTCTACTTCAACGATTACCTGCTGGGCGCCAAGGTGCTCGCCGCCGACGGCAAGCCGCAGCGGCTCGTTGCCAAGGTGCCCGCCTATGCACTGGCCGCACGCAACGAGGTGCGGATCAGCTTCCTGCGCCAGCCGGCGCGGCCGTACTGCCATGACCCGGCAACCGCGTTCCCGGTGTCGATCCTGCCCAGCAGCCACCTGACGCTGGCCAAGCGCAGCCTGGACGCCGACTTCGTCGGTGCCGCCAGCCAGCTGGCCCACGCCAATGAGGTGTTCGTGCCGGCCACCTGGCTGCAGGACGCCCCGGCGTCGCTGGCCAAGGTGATCGCCATCGCCAGTGCGGTCGGCGTGTCGCCGCAGGCGGCCGAACTGAAGGTGGTGGCTGCCGGTACCGCGATCAGCCCGGCGCGGCCTTACCTGGCCTTCGCACTGGCCCCGTCCGGGGTCACCCCGGACGGTCTCAAGGACGGCCGCCTGGTGGTCAACGGTGGCACCCAGCCGCTGCTGGACCTGGCTGGCCTTGACCGTGCCGCAGCGGTGCAGGTGGTGGACGGTGGCGGCCATACCGGCGTGCTCTACAACGACCTTGGCGCGCAGGGCCCGGCGCTGGACCAGCCGTTCCGTCTGCTGCGTGGTGACCTGGCCGTGCTTGACGGCAGTGGCGTGGTCAGCAATTTCGACAGCCACGACCCCTATGGCGCGCGCCAGGCCGAGAGCGGCAACCCGGAGCCCTGGTGGCAACAGCACATGGTGTGGTTGCTGGTACTGGTCGGGCTGGTGGTGTTCGCGCTGTTGGCGGCCCGCGTCACCCAGGTCCGTCGTCGCCGCAAATCCGCAAGCAACGGTCACTGACCGGCCGTGGACGGTCTGTTCTGGAACATCCAGCTGGCCAACTACTACGCTGCCCTGGAAACAGTGGCAGCGGCGGTCGCCGTGCTGATCCTGATCTCCAGCCTGGATGACCTGTTCATCGACATCTGGTACTGGGTCCGCGAAAGCTGGCGCACCCTGACCGTCAAGAAGCGTCGCCAATACCGCCCGCTGACCCAGCAGGACCTGCTGCAGCGTCCGGAGCAGCCGCTGGCGATCATGGTCCCGGCCTGGGCCGAGTACGACGTGATCGCGCAGATGGTGGAAAACATGATCGATGTGCTCGACTACCGCGAGTACATCGTCTTCGTCGGCACCTATCCCAACGACGCCGAGACCATCGCCGAAGTGGAGCGCATGCGCCGGCGCTACAAGCGCCTGCGCCGCGTGGAGGTCCCGCATGCCGGCCCGACCAGCAAGGCCGACTGCCTGAACTGGCTGATCCTGTCGATCTTCGACTACGAGAAGCGCCACGACATCGAATTTGCCGGGGTGATCCTGCACGACAGCGAAGACGTCCTGCACCCGATGGAGCTGCGCTTCTTCAACTACCTGCTGCCGCGCAAGGACATGATCCAGCTGCCGGTCACCTCGCTGGACCGCGAGTGGTACGAGTTGATCGCCGGCGTGTACATGGACGAGTTCGCCGAATGGCATGCCAAGGACCTGGTGGTGCGCGAAAGCGTGTCCGGCATGGTGCCCTCGGCCGGCGTCGGCACCTGCTTCTCGCGCAAGGCGCTGCTGGCGCTGAGTGCGGCCACCGACAACCAGCCATTCAACACCGACAGCCTCACCGAAGACTACGACGTCGGTGCGCGGCTCGCGGCGATGGGCATGCATTCCATCTTCGCCCGCTTCCCGGTGCAGTTCCGCGTGCGCCGGCCGTCGTGGTTCGGCTGGGGCCCGGTGCGCGAGCGCACCCAGTCGATGGCGCTGTGCGTGCGCGAATATTTCCCCGACAACTTCCGCGCCTCCTACCGGCAGAAGGCGCGCTGGGTACTGGGCATCGGCCTGCAGAGCTGGGAAACGCTGGGCTGGCGCGGCTCGCTGGCCACCAAGTACCTGCTGGCGCGCGACCGCAAGGGCATCGTCACCTCGTTCATCAGCATCATCGCCTACATCATCTTCCTGCAGTTGCTGCTGTTCTGGCTGCTCAAGGTGACCGGGGTATGGACCACCCAGTTCCCGACTATTTTCCAGGCCGGTACCTGGCAGATGAACGTGGCGCTGATCACCACCGCCGCACTGGCGACCCGCGTGGTGCAGCGCTTCTATTTCGTCAACCGGCTGTACGGCTGGGAACACGCGTTGATGTCGATCCCGCGCATGGTGGTCGGCAACATGATCAACTTCATGGCCACCGCGCGCGCGTGGCGGATGTTCCTGCTGTACCTGCTGTTCGGCAAGCGCATGGTGTGGGACAAGACCATGCACGATTTCCCCAGTGCCTCGCAGCTGGTGCAGACCCGCAAGCGGCTGGGCGAACTGCTCACCACCTGGCAGGCGGTGGAGCCGGAGCGGCTGGAGCAGGCGCTGCAGCAACAGCAGGGCGGGCGCCAGCAACCGCTGGGCCGCATCCTGGTGTCGCAGGGCTGGCTGGACGATGAAACCCTGGCCGAGGCGATCGCCTTCCAGGGCGACCTGGCCCGCGCGGTGATCGACGTGGACTACCTGCAGGTCGGGCAGTTCCCGATTTCGGTGGAATCCTGCGTGCAGTGGCGCCTGTTGCCGCTGCCGGGCAGCACCGCCGATACGTTGTCGATCGCGGTGGCCAACCCGCTCAGCGAGGCCGAGCAGGCCCAGTTGCTGCACGACGTGCAGGCCACCGCACTGGCGCAGTCGATCGCGCGCGAAAGCGAGATCAATGCGGGCCTGCGCCTGATCAGCGGTGAAACCTACCGCATCGACGCCGTGCCACTGCTGGGCGACCTGCTGGTGGAGATGCGGCTGATCGCACGCGACCAGTTCGAGCGTGTGCTGGATGAATACAAGCCGCAGCGCGATGGCCGCATCGGCGACTACCTGGTCAAGCACGGTGTCGCCACCGAAGCGGCCATTGCCGAAGCGGTGCGCGAACAGCACCGCCGCTCGGGCCAACCCCAATACAGCGCCGACGGAGAGCTGAAGGCATGAGAACCACCCTGCTTTCCAGCGTGATCGCGCTGAGTCTGATCGGCCTGGGCAGTGCCAGCGTGCACGCACAGGAATCCCTGCCGCTGTCCGGCAACGCCTACCGCATCGCCGAGCAGGCCTTCGGCGCCTACGACCGCGGCGACTTCCAGCAGGCCTACCGGACCGCCACCGAGGCGGTGCGGTTGCGGCCCGACGTGGCGCGCCTGCGCCTGTTGCAGATCTACGCGGCGCAGAAACTGGGCCGCAGCGACGAGGCGCGCGCGCTGGCACGCCGGGCGCTTGCCGATGGCATCACCGACCCGGCCCTGCCGGGTCTGGCGGCGGCTGCACCGCGTGCCGCCGCCGCCGCGGGTACACGCGTGCGCGGTGCCACCGCTCCCCGCCCGACCGCGGCCGAGCTGGCCTACCAGCGCGCGTTCCCGCTGGCGGCCCAGGCTTACGAGGCGTTCAACAGCGACCGCATGGAGGAAGCCGCCAGCAAGGCCGAGCAGGCCTTCCGCCAGCAGCCGCAGCAGGGCGCGTGGGCGATCCTGTGGGTGGCCTCGCTGGAGGCCGGCGGCAAGCTGGACGAGGCGCAGCAGGCGGCGGCCACCGCGTTGTCGCTGGGTGCGCCGAACCGTACCGATATTCTTGCCGCGCAGTTGCGCATCAAGCGCGAGCAGGCCGTCGCCCCGGCGCAGGCCGGCTACCAGGCATTGATCGCCCTGCGTCCGCAGGATGCAGTGGCCCCAGCGCGCCAGGCCGTGGCGCTGGCGCCGGAGTCGGGCAGCCATCGCTTGCTGCTGATGACCGCCTTGCTGCTCAGCAACCAGCTGCCCGAGGCGGTGGATGCCGCGTCTGCGGCGATCGCCCAGGACGATGAAGACACCAATGCGCTGGTGATGCGCGGCTACCTCCAGCAGCGGCTGGGCCGCAGCGCGCAGGCCAATGCAGACTTCGACCGCGTGCTTGCCCAGGATTGGCTGGATGGCCAGCAGCAACGCAACGTGCGCCTGCTGGCGGTGGATGCCGCGCTGGCCGCGGGCGACCGTGAGCGTGCCGAACACCTGCTGGCCCCGCTGCGGACCGATCCGCTGGCCGACGAAGACGCCGATACGCGCCGTGCCATCGCCGATGCGGTGGCCCTGCGCACCCGTTCGATGCGTTCGGCGCGGCCGGGCCTGGCGCTCACCGACGCCACCTATCCCGCGCCGATCCAGCAATGCCGCGAAACGCCCTACGGCACCCAGTGCGAGCTGACCCCCACCGACCTGCAGGGCGAGGGCGGCGCGGCCCAGCGTGCCTATGCCGCCTATGGCCGGCAGGACTACCAACAGGCCATCGAGGAGGCGCGCAAGGCCGTGCAGGCCGCGCAGGACAGCGCGCCGCTGCAGTCGCTGCTCACCACCTCGCTGGCCGCCGGCGACCGCAACCAGCAGGCCGAAGCCCGCCAGCGCCTGGATACCGCCCTGGCCACCACGCCGCAGGACGCCGGGTTGCTGATGCAGCGCGGTTACCTCAACCAGCGTGCGGGTGATCCGCGCAGCGCACTGGGAGATTTCCAGGCCGCCGAGGCAACCGGCAAGGCACCGCCCACGGTGGTGCTGGACCAGGCCTATTCCAACGCCGCCCTGGGCCAGCACCCGCAGGCGGTGACGCTGCTGCGCGGGGCAATCGACAGCGCCGACGCCGGCACGCTGCCGTTGGATGCCGCCCAGCGCTACAACACGCGCAGCGCCATCGCCAACTATTCGCGGGAATGGGGCATGACGCTGTCGGCGGGGTATCGCGGCGCGCGCCAGGCCGCCACCAACCTGGGCGGTGCGGCCATCAGTACGCCCGGCGACTCGGTGTTCGGCACGCTCGAAGCGTTCTGGCGGCCGCAGAAACTCAACAACCAGCACGGCACGCTGGAACTGTATGCGCGCCTGGCCAACACGCTGTACGACGAAGGCGGCACCTTCGAATCCCTGCAGGCGGTGGACCCGTGCACCGGCATCCCCAGCGAGGATGCACGCACGCGTGCCGAGCGGCTCAGCCGCTCGCGGTCGATCGCCGGCTGGCCGTCCACCATCGGCGCGTTCGGTGCGCGCTATACCTTCGGCCAGACCGGCCTGAGCGCCGGCATCGAGCGCCGCCAGTTCCTCGGCACCGCCACCCGCAACGGCGGCGTGTACCCGGATTCGGCCGCCATCCAGTGCCGGATCCAGGTCGAATCGAGCCAGCCGCTGCAGATCACCACCGCTGCCCGTTACCGCCTGCAGAACAACGCCGGCGGCTGGATGTCCTACCTCACCTACGGCTTCTACAAAGGCACCGGCGTGCGCACCGACGTCAACCAGTGGTGGACGCTCAGCGGCTACGCGCAGGCCGGCTTCACCTGGGATGACAACCGCGCGCACTTCACCATCGACCAGATCAACGGAGTGGGCGACACCGTGGCGCGGCTGACCGATTCGGACGGTCGCCTGCGTCGCCAGCAGTGGTTCGGTGCCGCCGAACTGCGCGCCGGCCGCAGCTACCGCTTCGGTGCCGAACAGACCCGCTGGGTGCTGAGCCCGTACCTGGTGATCGGCGCGGACTGGATCGACCAGCGCTCCAGGGTACGCGGCATCGAATACCCGCTGATCGGCGCGCAATCGTTCGACCTCTCCGACACCGACCGCAGCTGGTCGCTGGGCGCAGGCCCCGGCGTGGGCGTGCGCTACTGGTTCCGCGAAGACCACTACAACGCGGCGCGGTCCTACCTGGACCTGGCCGTGCAGTACCGGTTCGCCCTGGGCGGCGGCGATACGCAGCGCGCCAAGGGCCTGTTCGCTACCGCAACCCTGTACTACTGACATGGAAAAGGCATGAACGACATGGATACGCATTCTTTGCTGACCCCCACCGCCCCCCGCCGTCGCCTGCGGGCCGGCCTGCCGCTGCTGGCCGTGCTGTGCGCACTGGCCGGCGCCGGTGCCGCGCAGGCGCAGGCGCCCGCTGCCGCACCGGCAGCAGCCAGCAAGGACGACTCGGCCATCGTGCTGGTCGGCAAGGACGGCTGGCTGTTCCCGGCGTGGGGCAGCCTGAGCGCGGTGGACATGCAGGCGGTGGACGCCTCCACCGGCCTGATCGCCGAGACCAAGGCCCGTCTTGCCGCACGGGGCGTGCGCCTGGAGCTGCTGTTGCTGCCCGACAAGGTGCTGTTCTACGAAGATCGCCTGCCCGAGGGCAAGGGGGTGAGTGCCTCGGTGGAAAAGCGCTACGACAGCATTCTCGGCTCGCTGCAGAAAGCCGGCGTGGATGCCCTGGATGCGCGCAAGGTGCTGGCCGGCGTGCGCGCCGGCGGCACCGACGTGTTCTATCGCAGCGACCAGCACTGGACCCAGGCCGCCGCCGATGCCACCGCCGATGCACTGGCGGCACGGATCAAGCAGGCCGTGCCGAACCTGGCCGGCGAGCCCGGCACGGGCACGCCGCTGGGCAAGGAAACCCGCGAGCGCCGCTATGGCGACCTGGCCGAACTGTTCCTGCCACCGGAACAGCGCGCCGCGATCGGCCGCGAAACCTTCACCGTTCGCCGCGCCGCCGAATCGCAGGGCCTGCTCGACAGCGGCAAGGCACCGGTGCACGTGACCGGGCACAGCATGGTGCAGGCCTACTTCGGCTTCCCGCAGAAGCTCTCCAATGCACTGGACCGCCCGGTCACGGTCAACTGGAAGGCCGGCAACGTGGGCCCGTGGATCATGCTGCTGGAGTACCTGGAGTCCGACGACTTCCGCACCAATCCGCCGCAGGTGCTGGTCTGGCAGATGTTCGAACCGGTGTACGGCTTCGGCCCGCAGGCCCAGGGCCAGTGGGACAACGCGTCGATCATGACCCCGGCGCAATTTACCGCGCGTGTGAACAAGGCACTGGGGCAGTAACCCGATGAGCGCACGTCCCGGCGCACCCGCGCCCCTGCCTCCGGCTGCGCCCGCCCGTGCCCACCGTCCCACGACGGTGGTGGTGATCGTGTTGCTGGTGATCGGTCTGCTCGCGGGCGGCTGGATGCTGGGCAAGGCCAGGATCCCCGCGGCCGCGCTGGCACCGGCGCGCTGGGCCGACGGCGAAGCCGGCCGCGCGATCAACGAAGCGCTCAAACTGCCGGTGCAGGCCCAGGCCGACCTGGCCACGGCCGCGCTGCGCTATCGCCTGCTCGGCGACCTGGGGCCGCAGGTGGCGCTGGGGTGCCCGGATTGGCTGTTCTACCGCGACGGGCTGCGCCCGCCGCCGGGCGCGGGCGAACACGTGCTGCAGCAGCGCGTTCGGCTGATGCAGCACTGGACGACGCAGCTCAAGGCGCAGGGCGTGCAGGTGCTGGTAGTGGTGGTGCCGGACAAGTCGCGGATCGAGCAGGCGCATACCTGTGGTCTGCGCCATTCAACGGCCATGCGCGCGCGGCTGGGCCAGTGGCAGCAGGCGCTGGGTGCCGCCCAGGTAGCCTCCACCGACCTGCTGCCGGTACTGCAGCAGGGCACGGCGCCGGTGTTCTTCCGCACCGACGTGCACATGAACCGGATCGGCGCGCAGCGCGCCGCCGACGCGGTGGCCGCCTCGGCGCTGCCCCTGCTGGGCGGGCGGGGCGGGCAGGCGTTCGAGGTCGGCGCGCCCGGTGTGCCCAAGCCGCGCATGGGCGACCTGATCGTGCTCGCCGGGCTGGAGAAGGCGCCGCCGGCCTGGCGTCCGGCGCTGGACCGCGAGCCCGAACAGGTCATCGCGCCGGTGCGCAGCGGTGGGCTGCTCGACGACACCCCGCCGGTGGAAGTCCTGCTGCTGGGCAGCTCCAACGGCCGCCGCAGTCTGTTCGCCGAACGCCTGGGCAATGCCCTGGGACGCGAAGTGTGGAACCAGAGCCTGGATGGCGGGCAGTTCTCCGGCGCGCTGCTGGCCGCCTGGCCGCAGCGGGCGCAGTGGCCGCCGACGCTGAAGCTGGTGGTCTGGGAATTTTCTGAAATGGCCCTGTCCTTGCCGTTGACCGACGGTGAGCAGGCAACGCTGGCCGAGATCGACTGAGCGCTACGGACGATGCTTTTCAACTCCTTCCTGTTCCTGCTGGTGTTCCTGCCGATCGCGCTGGGCGTGCATTACGCCCTGGGCGCGGTCCGGCCGCGCCTGGCCGCCTTGTGGCTGTGCGTGGCGTCGATTGTGTTCTACGGCTGGTGGAACCCGCAGTTCGTGATCCTGCTGTCGGGCTCGATCGTCTTCAACTACCTGGTCAGCCTGGTGATCCTGTCGCTGGCCAAGCGACCGAAACTGCAGCTGCTGGCCACCGCGCTCGGCGTGGCCGCCGACCTGCTGCTGCTGGTGCACTATAAGTACTTCGCGGCGATGGTGAACTTCGTCGGCGAGATGGGCTTCAACGTCGGCCCGATGGATGCGCTGATCCTGCCGTTGGGCATCTCCTTCTTCACCTTCACCCAGATCGGTTACCTGCTCGACTGCCGGGCCGGCGTGGTCAACGACCGCAGCCCGCTCAGCTACGTGCTGTTCGTGACCTTCTTCCCGCACCTGATTGCCGGTCCCATCCTCCACCACAAGGAGATGATGCCGCAGTTCAGCAAGCGCGAAACCTATCGCTTCCAGGCCGACAACCTGTCGGTGGGCGGCATGCTGTTCGTGATCGGGCTGGCCAAGAAAGTGCTGCTGGCCGACACCATCGCCCCGTATGCCGATGCGGGCTTTGCCTCCACCGGCGAGGTGCAGTTCTGGGGCGCCTGGGCCACCGCGCTCAGCTACGCGCTGCAGCTGTATTTCGATTTCTCCGGGTATTCGGACATGGCCCTGGGCCTGGCCCGCATGTTCGGCATCCGTTTCCCGCTCAACTTCAACTCGCCCTACAAGGCGACCAGCGTGATCGATTTCTGGGCGCGCTGGCACATGACCCTCACCCGCTACATCACCGCCTACCTGTACTACCCGGTGGCGATGGCGGTGACCCGCTGGCGCACCCGCCATGGCCGCGCCACCGGCCCGGCGGCGGTGGCCTCGGCGGGCGGCTTCCTGTCGATGATCGTGCTGCCCACGGTGTGGGCGATGGGCCTGGCCGGCATCTGGCATGGCGCGGGCCTGCAGTTCCTGATCTTCGGCCTGCTGCATGCCGGCTACCTGTCCATCAACCACGCCTGGCGCGTGTTCGTCGGCGGACGCAAGCCGGCCGCGCTGCGCCAGCTGCGCTGGTACCAGCATGCCGGCTATGTGCTGCTCACCTTTGGCGCGGTGCTGGTGGCGCAGGCGTTCTTCCGCGCCGACGGCGTGCACGACGCCTGGCAGCTGGTCCAGGCCATGTTCGGCGTGCGCGGTTGGGAAAGCCTGGAGAACCTGGGCTACCTTGGCGGCATGGGGCTGGGTGACAGCTGGCGCCTGCTGGCCGGCCACCACGTGCAGCTGCTCTACATCCTGGTGCTGCTGGCCATTGTCTGGCTGGCACCCAACGCCCAGCAGATCATGGGCGTGTACGGCCCGTCGCTGGCCAAGCCGAGCCCGGCCCCGCGCGCGTGGATGCGCTGGCAGCCCAACTGGCAGTGGCTGCTGGTGATGCTGCTGATGCTGGGGCTGTCGCTGCTGAGCCTGCACAAAGAATCCCGTTTCCTCTACTTCCAGTTCTGACAAGGTGAACCCGATGGATATCCAGACCCTCCAGGCCCAGTTGATCGACATCGTCGAAGCAGTGATCGGCACCCGTGTGCAGCCGGACGAATACATGGAGTCGCTGTTCGACTCGATGTCCAAGGTGCAGCTGATGGTCGAAGTGAAAGACCGCCTCGGCGTGACGCTGCCGGTCGATGAGATCGATGCGCTGGTCGACTCGGTGCAGGTGCTCGCCGATTACGTGGCCGCGCACCAGCGCTGAGCCATCTCCCCCCTGCAGGAGGCACCCGCATGCATTTCGATTTCGACCACTGCCGCTTCGTCGCGCTGGAGCACGCGCCGCATGCGCCGGCGCTGCACGATGCCGACGGCACCCTGGACTGGGCCGCGCTGCATGCGGCGACCCAGGCATGGGTCGTGCGCGCGCAGGCGGCCGGCGTGCAGCCGGGGCATGCGCTGGTGATCTCCGGGCACAAGCAGTCCGCCTTCGTGGTGGCCATGCTCGGCTGCCTGCAGATGGGCGTCACCTACGTGCCGGTGGACACCATCAACCCGGCGGCGCGTCTTCAGCGCATCACCCAGCTCACCCATGCCGGCGCGGTCTACGATGCGGCGACGGACAGCTTCGCTCCCGGGGCCGATGCACCGCGCGCGCTGAGCGTGCCCGGCCTGGCCTACATCATGTTCACCTCGGGCAGCACCGGCGACCCCAAGGGCGTGCAGATCGGCCGCGACAGCGTGGCGCTGTTCACCGGCTGGATCCGCGACTGCCTGCAGCTGGGCGAAGCACCGGCCTTCCTCAACCAGATGCTCTTCAGCTTCGACTTCTCGCTGTTCGACCTGTGTGGTGCGCTCGGCCTCGGCGGCAGCTGCGTGCTGTGCCCGCGCGAGGTGATCGCCGACAGCGAGCGTTTCGTCGAGCACCTGCGCCACTCGGCCGTGGCGGTGTGGGCGTCCACCCCCTCGTTCGTGCGCCAGCAGATGCTCAATCCGCGCTTCAACGCCGAGCACCTGCCGTCGCTGCAGGTGTTCGTGTTCGGTGCCGAATCACTGACCCCGCGCGTGGCCGAAGAGCTGTGGGCGCGCTTTCCGCAGGCCCGCATCATCAACTCCTACGGTCCCACCGAGGCCACCTGTTCCACCACCTGGGTGGAGATCGACCCGGCC
>Ga0213828_1000476_pt1 | contig 38526 bp, 34 predicted proteins | sample MC6MC0897MG_FD_180664 | JGI IMG/M metagenome (GOLD analysis project Ga0213828, IMG submission 180664) | Enriched soil aggregate microbial communities from Iowa State University, Ames, United States - MC6-MC0897-MG | ecosystem: Environmental > Terrestrial > Soil > Unclassified | place: USA: Iowa...
ATGTATAGCGCAGCGGTAGTTCAGTCGGTTAGAATACCGGCCTGTCACGCCGGGGGTCGCGGGTTCGAGTCCCGTCCGCTGCGCCATATTCAACTTCCAGGGCCCACTGAACACCCGGAAGTTACAGGAAAAGCGACCTTAGGGTCGCTTTTTTTGTTTCTGCTTTTTGAGGTGTTCTGCGGTTCAGCACGGCCCCTGTGGTAGCGGGCCGGCGTTGGCGGTGCAAGGCCGCATCAACGCATGCGTTCTTCCTTGCGCAACGTCAGCACTTCAACCCCTGCTTCGGTCACCGCCACCGTATGTTCCCACTGCGCCGACAGCGCATGGTCGCGGGTAATCACCGTCCAGCCATCCTTCAAGGTCCGAGTGCCACGCCCGCCCTGGTTGATCATCGGTTCGATGGTAAACACCATCCCGGGCTTGAGCTTCATGCCCATGCCGCGCTGGCCAAAATGCAGCACCTCGGGCCCTTCGTGCATCTGCTGGCCAATGCCATGGCCGCAATACTCGCGCACCACGCTATAGCCGGCTGCCTCGGCATGTACCTGGATGGCATGGCCAATGTCGCCAAGCGTCGCCCCGGGGCGCACTTGCTCGATGCCTTTCCATAGCGCGTCGTAGGTCGTTTCGACCAGCCGACGTGCCTCGTCGTTGATCGGGCCAATGCAGTACATTTTCGACGAATCGGCGATGTAGCCGCCTTGTTCAAGGGTGATGTCGACATTGATGATCGACCCCTCGTTGAGCACCTCATCCGCCTTCGGCATGCCGTGACACACCACGTGGTCCACCGAGGTATTCAGGGCGTAAGGGAAACCGTACTGGCCCTTGCTTGCCGGCCGAGCCTTGAGCGTTTCGACGATATAGCGCTCGGCGTGGTCGTTGATCTGCATCGTGGTCACGCCGGGGCGTATGAAACCATCGAGTTCAGCGAACACTTGGGCCAGCAACCGGCCGGCGTTGCGCATCAGGTCGAGTTGGGCGGGGGTTTTGAGGATCACCTGGGACATGGGGAGAAGGCAGTAACTCTGGCAAAAATGTGCCCCAGCATAGCGCCATGGGCCTTCGCGGTGCCACCGCATGGTGCGGCAAGCCGTCCCCGCACGGGCGCGCTGCCTTGCCAGCGAAGAGGCCCGCACAGCTGGCCCGCTAATTGCTGACTGACCCCTACCCAGGGCAATCAATGCCGATTGCCCGCACCTCTTCACGACAAAGGCGCCGTGTTGCCCCGCTTGCCATGCAAGCGGGGCAGCCGGCGCCTTTTGCGTTACCCAAGGAGACCGGCCCATGAGCAGCAGCGAAGTACGCAGTGTCTGCCCGTATTGCGGCGTCGGCTGTGGCATCGTCATGCGCGTTGCCGATGGCAAGGTCAGCAAGATCAGCGGCGACAAGCAGCACCCCAGCAACTTTGGCCGCCTGTGCACCAAGGGCCTGACCGCGCACGTGCCGCTGACCGCCGCCGGGCGCATGGAGGATGCCTACCTGCGTCAGCAGCGCAGCCAGCCGCCGGTGCGCGCCAGCATGGATCAGGCCATTGCGGCCACCGCCGCGCGCCTGCGCGGCATCGTTGACCAGCACGGCCCGGATGCCGTGGCGCTGTATGTGTCCGGGCAGATGTCGCTGGAGGCCCAGTACCTGGCCAACAAACTGGCCAAGGGCTTTATCCGCACCCGCCATATCGAGTCCAACTCGCGCCTGTGCATGGCCAGCGCCGGCAGTGGCTACAAACTGTCGCTCGGTGCCGATGGCCCACCTGGCAGTTACCAGGACTTCGAGCACGCCGACGTATTCCTGGTAATCGGCGCCAACATGGCCGACTGCCACCCGATTTTGTTCCTGCGTCTGCTGGACCGGGTCAAGGCCGGCGCCAAGCTGATCGTCGTCGACCCGCGGCGCAGCGCCACCGCCGACAAGGCCGACCTGTTCCTGCAGGTACGCCCCGGCAGCGACATGGCCTTGCTCAACGGCCTGTTGCATCTGCTGCACCGCAACGGCCACACCCACCCCGACTTCATCGCTCGCCACACCGACGGCTGGGACGAACTGCCAGCCTTTCTCGACGACTACAGCCCCGAGCGCGTGGCCGCCATCACCGGGCTGGCCGAGGCCGACATCATCAAGGCCGCCGAATGGATCGGCCGTGCCAACAACTGGATGAGCTGCTGGACCATGGGCCTGAACCAGAGCATCCACGGTACTTGGCACTGTAACGCCCTGTGCAACCTGCACCTGGCCACCGGCGCTATCTGCCGCCCCGGTAGCGGGCCTTTCTCGCTGACCGGCCAACCCAACGCCATGGGCGGCCGCGAGATGGGCTACATGGGGCCCGGCCTGCCAGGCCAGCGCTCGGCGCTGGTGGAAGGCGACCGCGCGTTCGTCGAACAGCAGTGGCAACTGCCACCAGGTACCCTGCGCAGCGAAGGCGGCGAGGGTACGGTGGCGCTGTTCGAACAGCTGAAAGCAGGGGACGTGAAAGCCTGCTGGATCATCTGCAGCAACCCGGTGGCCAGCGTCGCCAACCGCCAGCAGGTGATCGACGGCCTGCGCCGGGCCGAGCTGGTGATCTCCCAGGATGCGTTTCTCGACACCGAGACCAACCGCTATGCCGATATCCTCCTGCCTGCGGCACTGTGGGCCGAAGGTGAGGGCGTGATGATCAACAGCGAGCGCAACCTCACCTTGATGCCACGCGCCGTGGCGCCTCCTGGCCAGAGCCTGCCGGACTGGCAGATCATCGCCCGGGTGGCCTGCGCGATGGGCTATGCCGATGCGTTCGATTACGCTGATGCCGAAGCGGTGTACGACGAGATTCGCCGCTTCCATAACCCCGCTACCGGCTACGACCTACGCGGCATCGGCTACACCGACCTGCGTGCGCAGCCGCGCCAGTGGCCATGCGCACCAGGGCGTGACAGCGACCGCAGCCCATTGCGCTACCTGAACGATGGCAGCAGCCAGACGCTGCTGCACGACGCCCAGGGCCAGCGCCCGGCGCTGGCGTTCCCCACCGCCAGCGGCAAGGCCCGCTTTTTCACTCGGCCCTGGTTGCCGGCAGCGGAGTTGCCGGATGACGCCTACCCCCTGGTGCTCAACACAGGCCGCGTGCAGCACCAGTGGCACACCCTGACCAAGACCGGCAACGTGCCGGCGCTGAACAAGCTGGAGCCTGGCCCTTTCATCGAAATCCATCCCGAGGACGCCGCACGGCTTGGCATCGCCGAAAAGGACCAGGTGGCCATTCGCTCTCGCCGTGGTCAGGCCGTGCTGCCGGCGCGCATCAGCGACCGGGTCATGCCAGGTAACTGCTTCGCGCCGTTTCACTGGAACGACCTGATCGGCGAGCAGTTGGCCATCAATGCCGTCACCTGTGATGCGGTCGACCCACTGTCGCTGCAGCCCGCCTTCAAACACTGCGCCGTGGCCCTTGAGCGGGTTGCCGGCGAACGTATCGACGCCCTTGACCTGAGCGGCGCCACTGCCCACCCGGAGTCTGCCCACATGCCGACCGCCACCCTGTCTCGTCTGCTTGGCCTGGACAACCTGCCGGCCCCGGCGCTGGCCGAGCAAGAGCGCCATTACCTGCAGGGCTTCTTGCTTGGCCTGGAGCAGGCCCGCGCCGAGGGTGTGCCAAGCCTGCCGGCTAGCGCGCCACTGGCCGCTAACCGACGGTGGTTCGTTGATGGCCTGCTGGCGGGCGTGTTCGCGCAGCCTTCGGCGCTGCCCAGCCGGGTGCTAAAGGCGCCGCAGCACCAGGTGCTGTGGGCCTCGCAGACCGGTAACGGCGAAGCGCTGGCCGAGCGCTGTGCCGAGCGCCTGCGTGACGCCGGCTTGGCGGTGCGCCTGAATTGCATGGATACACTCAGCCCGCAGCAGTTGCGCGGTGCTGCCAGTGTGGTGCTGATCGCCAGTACCTTCGGCGATGGCGACGCGCCCGACAGTGCGGCGCTGTTCTGGCAGGCACTGCAAGGCGAGGAGGGCGGCCACTGCGCCGATGTGCCCTATGCCGTATTGGCCCTGGGCGATTCCAGTTACGGCCAGTTCTGCGGGTTTGGCCGCAAGCTCGATCAGCGCCTGGCCGAGCTGGGTGGGCGGCGACTGCTGCAACGGGTGGATTGCGAGCCGGATTACGATGAGGCATTCGCCACCTGGCTCGACGCCTTGTTGGCGCAGTTGGCTGACGCCGCCGCGCCCCAGGCCAGTGGCGCGCCTTCGCCTGAGCAGGGCTGCAGCAAGCAGCAGCCATGGTCGGCCACCTTGCTGGAGAACCGCGTGCTCAATGCCCCGGGTGCCAGCAAGGAGACGCGCCAGTTGGTGTTCGACCTGGCTGGCAGCACCTTCAGCTACCAGGCGGGCGACGCCCTGGGCGTATGGCCGCGCAACTGCCCGGCGCTGGTCGAAGAGCTGCTGGCGCTGATGCGGCTCGATGGCCAGACCCTGGTCGAGGTCAAAGGCCAGGCCTCACTGCCGCTGGCCGATGCCATGGAGGCGCACCTGGAAATCGCCAAGGTCACCCCGGCGCAGTTGCAGGTGTTCAGCCAGAGCGCCGAGGCCCTGCGCCGGTTGCTCCAGCCCGAGCACAAGGCCGAGCTGCAAAACTGGTTGTGGGGGCGGCAGTTGGCGGATGTGCTGCGCGAGTTCCCCCAGGACCTGCCCTTGGTCACCTGGCTCGACCTGTTAAAACCCTTGCAGCCACGCCTGTACTCGATCAGCTCCAGCCCGTTGGCGCACCCTGGCCAAGTTCACCTGACCGTCTCGACCGTGCGTTACGGGCAGCGCAAGGGCGCTTGCTCGACCTTCCTCGCCGACCGCGCGCACGGCATCAAGGTGGCGATCTTCCCGCAGGCCTCGAAGCATTTTCGCCTGCCCGAGGACGATAACGTGCCGGTGATCATGGTTGGGCCGGGCACCGGCATCGCGCCGTTTCGGGCGTTTCTCGAAGAACGAGAAGCGCGTGGGGCACGCGGGGGCAATTGGCTGTTTTTCGGCGAGCAGTATGCGGCCAGCGACTTCTATTACCAGGCACAGTTGCAGGCATGGCAAGCGACAGGCCACTTGCGTCTGGATACCGCGTTCTCCCGCGACCAGGTCGAGAAAATCTATGTGCAGCAGCGCCTGCACGAGCAAGGCGCCGACCTTTGGCGCTGGCTGGAGGCGGGTGCCTACTTTTATGTGTGCGGTGATGCCCAGCGCATGGCCAAGGATGTGGACAGCGCGCTGCGCAGGGTCGTCGCCGAGCACGGTGGCATGAGCGAGGCCGCGGCGGATGCGTATGTTGAAGGGTTAAGCAAGGCCAAGCGTTATCGGCGCGATGTGTATTGAGTGCACCGGGATGGGGATGGGTGCACCTTGGCTGTGCGGTTTTTTCTGGAATGTCCGATGACTTTTCTGGCCCTGTCGCGTTTGAACAGGCGATACAGCATTTGGCACATTCCCTGCTTTATCACGTTCACAACACGCCCCACTGATCAACGGCGATCAACCAGGGGCACACCCTGATGAGTACAGGCAAAGGCGCCTGGAGCTTCCGCTCCAGGCGTTTTTTTTTGATCGAGGATCGGCTATGACGGCAACAGCGAACGGCAGGCAACGAGAGCAACTGGTGATTGTCGGCAACGGCATGGTCGGCCACCACTGCGTCGAGCAATTGATCGAGCGTGGCGCCTTGCAGCACTTCGAGGTGCGGGTGTTCGGTGAAGAACGCCAGCGTGCCTACGACCGTGTGCACCTCTCCGAATACTTCGGCGGCAGCTGCGCCGAGACCCTGGCGATGTGCGAGCAGGGTTTCTACCCTAGCCAAGGCGTGCACCTGCACCTGGGCGAAGCGGTGGTGGAGATCGACCGCACGCGCCGCGAGGTGGTTACCCCCCAAGGCCGCTACGCGTACGACCAATTGATACTGGCCACCGGCTCCTACCCGTTCGTCCCGCCGATCGAAGGGTCCAGCGGCAACGCTCGCCTGGTCTACCGCACCCTCGACGATCTCGATGCAATCCGCGCCGCCGCCAGCAATGCCCAGCGTGGCGTGGTGGTGGGTGGCGGCCTGCTGGGCCTGGAGGCGGCCAATGCACTCAAGTCCCTGGGCCTGGAAGCGCATGTCGTGGAGTTCGCCCCACGCTTGATGCCGGTGCAGCTTGACAGCGAGGGCGGTGCGGCGCTCAAGGCACAGATCGAGGCCCTGGGCGTGGGCGTGCACCTGTCCCGCGCCACCCAGTCGATCAGTGCCGGTGAGGGCTATCGCTACCGCATGAACTTCGACGGCGGCGAACACCTGGAAACCGACCTGATCGTGTTCTCCGCCGGCATCCGCCCGCAGGACGCCCTGGCCCGCGCATGCGGGTTGGACACTGCCGCGCGGGGCGGGGTGGTGGTCGACAACCACTGTCGCACCAGCGATGCGCGCATCTTCGCCATCGGCGAGTGCGCGTCGTGGAACGGCAGCGTGTTCGGCCTGGTTGCGCCGGGCTACAGCATGGCCCGTAACCTGGCGGCGCTGCTGGTGGGGGATGCCGCGGTTGCCTTCACCGGTGCCGACATGTCGACCAAGCTCAAGCTGCTGGGCGTGGATGTCGGCTCGATCGGCGATGCCCATGGCGCCACGCCAGGCTCGCGCAGCTACCGCTTCATCGACGAAGCCAACGCCGCCTACCGTCGGCTGGTGGTGGATGCCAGCGGCAAGCATGTGCTGGGCGCGGTGCTGGTGGGTGACAACAGCTACTACGACACCCTGTTGCAGTACGCGCAGAACGGTATAGCCCTGCCTGCCGACCCGGCCGCGTTGATCCTGCCACAAACGGGCGGCGCTCCGGCCCTGGGTGCCGATGCCCTGCCCGACAGCGCGACCATCTGCTCGTGCCACAACGTCAGCAAGGGCGCGGTCTGCGCCGCCATCGACAGCGGCTGCAGCGACCTTGCCTCGGTCAAGGGCTGCACCAAGGCGGCCAGCGGTTGCGGCGGCTGCGCGGCCTTGCTCAAGCAGGTGTTCGAGCACGAACTCACGGCCCGCGGCGTGACGGTCGACAAGAGCCTGTGCGAACACTTTGCCTACACCCGCCAGGAGCTTTACGGGCTGGTACGGGTTGGCGGTATCCGCACTTTCCATGACCTGCTCGTGCGCCATGGCAAAGGCCATGTGGGCTGCGCTATCTGCAAGCCGGCGGTGGGCAATATCCTTGCTTCGTGCTGGAACCAGCCGATCATGGACCCGGCGCTGGTACCGCTGCAGGACACCAACGACACGTTCATGGCCAACATGCAGAAAAACGGCACTTACTCGGTGGTGCCGCGCATACCGGGCGGTGAAATCACCCCCGACAAGCTTATCGTCATTGGCCAGGTGGCCAAGAAGTACGACTTGTACACCAAGATCACCGGCGGCCAGCGCATCGACCTGTTTGGGGCCCAGTTGCACGAACTGCCGCTGATCTGGGGCGAGTTGATCGAGGCCGGCTTCGAGACGGGCCATGCCTACGGCAAGTCGACCCGCACGGTGAAGTCATGCGTGGGCAGCACCTGGTGCCGTTATGGCGTGCAGGACAGCGTGGCCATGGCCCTGCGCCTGGAGGACCGCTACAAGGGCCTGCGCAGCCCGCACAAGCTCAAGTTCGCGGTATCCGGCTGCACCCGCGAATGCGCCGAAGCGCAGAGCAAGGACATCGGCGTGATCGCCACCGACAAGGGCTGGAATCTCTACGTCTGCGGCAACGGCGGCATGCGCCCGCGCCACGCCGAGCTGTTCGCCACCGACCTGGACGACGACACCTTGGTACGCCTGATCGACCGCGTGCTGATGTTCTACATCCGCACCGCCGACAAGCTGCAACGCACCTCGGTATGGCGCGAAAACCTGGAGGGGGGGTTGGCCTACCTCAAGCAGGTGATCCTCGACGACAGCCTGGGCCTGGCAACCGAGCTGGAAGCACAGATGCAGCATGTGGTCGATCACTATGAATGCGAATGGGCCAACGCCCTCAACGACCCGGAAAAGCTCAAGCGCTTCCGCACCTTCGTCAACGACCACCGCGCCGACCCGGACGTGCACTTCGTCCGCGAGCGCGAACAACGCCGCCCTGCTGCAGCGTTGCACCTGATTCCCACTGTCGAGGAGGCTGTCTGATGAACCTGTCAAATACTGCTGTAGCGCACCAACCCAACTGGCAAACGGTCTGCCAGGCCCGCGACCTGGTTGCCGATTCCGGCGTGGTGGTGTGGCACGAGGGGGCCCAGGTGGCGCTGTTCTATCTGCCAGGGCAGGAGCAGGCGTTGTATGCGTTGGACAACCGTGACCCGCGCTCGGGGGCCAACATCATCGGCCGTGGGCTGGTGGGGAGTGTGCAGGGCCAGCTGGTGGTGGCGGCGCCGCTCTACAAGCAGCATTTCAGCCTGCACAGCGGGCATTGCCTGGAGGATGCCGCGCAGCGGCTGCGGGTGTGGCCGGTGCGGATCAATGGTGAAGCGGTGGAGCTGGCGGTGGCGTGATGAATTGTTGAAGCCCCGGACGCTGTTTGCCGTTGGATTTTCGCCGTATGGGAGATCGAGCGCCGCCCGCGCGGCGCTTCGCGGGGCAAGTCGGATCGCCGCACCGCCGCTCCCACATCTGTTTCGGGCCAGTTATGCCTGTGGCATTTGCGCGCGACCGCCTTGTTTGTACGACGCGATATCGAGACAGGCACCAAGGGGCCGCGCGCAAATGGCACAGGCCTCACTGGCCCGAAACAGATGTGGGAGCGGCGGTGCGGCGATCCGACTTGCCCCGCGAAGCGCCGCGCGGGCGGCGCTCGATCTCCCAGGCGACAAAAACGCTGCGGCGAGCACTATAAAAGCTGCCCACTCCCCCCAATGCGGTAAGCTTCAGGCCATGAACCTCGACACCCGCATCAAGTACCGCCACCTGCTGTGCTTCCTGGAAATCGCCCGGCAGGGCAGCCTGGCCAGGGCTGCCGATAGCCTCGCCATCAGCCAGCCAGCGATTTCCAAGACCCTCAAGGAACTCGAAGAGCTGCTGGAAGCACGCCTGTTCGAACGCAGCCGGCACGGCGTCGAACTGACCCCGGCCGGCACCCGCTTCATGCGCTACGCCGGGCCCAGCGTACAGGCCCTGCGCGATGGCGTGAGCAGCCTGCGCGGCGAAGCACGGGCGCCGTCGCAAGTGCGCATTGGCGTGCTCTCTACCGTCGAGGGCTTGTTGATGCCCGAAGTGCTGTGCCGCCTGCATCAGCGTCATGAGGCGTTGCTGATCAGCGTGGTGACGGGGGCCAGTGCGCAGTTGCTCGGGCAGTTGCGCCTGGGTGAGCTGGAGCTGGTGGTCGGGCGCATGACCGATAGCCCGCAGATTCAAGGCCTGTCGTTCGAGCACCTGTACAGCGAGTCGATGAGCCTGGTCGTGCGGCCGGGGCACCCGCTGCTGGCCACCACGCCAGTGGAACGGGCGCAGGTGGGGCGCTATCCGCTGGTCTTGCCACCCCCTGGCACCACCATTCGCCAGCACGCCGACAGCCTGTTCGTTCAATGTGGTGTGCAGCTGCCGGCGCAGCGCTTGGAGACCTTGTCGTTGGCCTTGAGCCGCCGCTATCTGCTGGGCAGTGATGCCGTGTGGGTGGCACCGCGCGACGCCGTGCTGATCGACCTTGGCCGTGGCGAACTGGTCGAACTCGACCTGGGCGTGCGCGAGCCGGGCGGCTCGGTCGGCATCTGTCGCAATGCCGCCTTGCCGCAGAGCCTGCCGGGGCAGTGGGTGTGCGAGGTGCTGCGCGAGGTGGCGGGGCAGTACCGCGAGGGTAGCTACCCCTGAACCCGTGCTGTCAGCAGGGTACTGAGCGCCTTGAGGTTGTCATCGCTCAGGCTGCCGCTGGCCGCCATCAGGCGTAGCTGCGCCTGCAAGATGGCATAGCGCTGGCGGGCCAGTTGCAGGCGGGTGCGGGTTAGCTGCTGCTCGGCATCCAGCACGTCGCTGCTGATGCGCGCGCCTGCCTCGAAGGCGTGCGTGGTGATCCGCAGGTCACTCTGGCTGGAGCGCATGGCCTGTTGCAGGGCCTGGTACTGACTGATGCCGCCCGTCAGGTTGAGGTAGGCCTGGCGCGCCATGAAATCAGCTTCGCGCCGTGCATCTTCCAGCTCATCTTCGGCCGCGCCCTGCAGGGCACGCGCCTCGCGGGTACGGCTCTGAGTACCGCCACCGGCATACAGCGGCACGCTCAGTTGCACGCCAACCACCGTCTGGGTGTATTTCTCCTCGGGTACGGTGACGTCGTAAAGGCTGCCACCGACCGAGGCAAAACGGCCATGCGCGGCTACCAGGTCGAGGGTTGGCAGGTGGCCGGCTCGTTGTTTTTCCACTTCCTGCTCGGCGATCAGTTGGCGCACCTCGGCGGCCTGCACCTTCAGGTTGTGCTGGCGTGCCTGGTCGGTCCAGGCATCCAGCCGGGCCGGTTGCGGGCCACTGAACGCCACCTCGTCATCGAGCCTGGCCAACTCGCCCGGCGTGCTGCCGGTCAGCCTCGCCAATGCCTGCTGGTTGAGGCGCAAGGCATTGCCGGCGGCAATCTGTTCGGCCTGCGCCAGGTCGTAGCGGGCCTGGATGCGCTGCACTTCGTTTTCGGTCCCCGAGCCCTCGCGCCGAAAGCGCTGTGCCTTGTCCAGCTGCTGGCCAAGGGTCTGCATTTGCTGGCGGCTGGTGCCCAGTTGGTCTTCGGCAAGCAACAGCTCGAAGTAGGCGTCGGCCACGCGCAGTATCAGGTCCTGGCGCGCGGCCAGCAGGTCGATTTCGCCCGCCGTTGCCAGGGCCTTGCCCTGTTCATGGCCGATGACGTTCTGCCAGCGCAGCAGGGGCTGGATCAATACCAGCGCGTAGGCATTGGAGTTGTCGCGGTTGCGGCTGGCCGCCCCGCTGTGCTCGCGGTCGACCCAGGCTGCGCCGCTTTCCAGGGACAGGTGCGGCAGCAACGTGGCCAGCCCCTGCGGAGCCTTTTGCGCGGCCGCCAGCTGGCGTTGCTGGGCGGCGGCATAGGCCATGTCATGCCCCAGGGCCTGCTGGTAGGTCTGGTACAGGTCGCGGGCCTGTACGGGGCTGGCGCAGACCAGCGCCAGTATCAGCACCGCTAGGCGGATTCGTGTGCATTGTCCGAGCACGTCGCGGACTCCTTTGCAAGTGAGGGCTTGTGTTGGCGGGGGTTGCGCATCAGTAGCACCATCGGGACGCCGATCAGCATCACCGCACCGAGCAGGCCGAAGAGCATGCTGAAACCGAGCATCTGCGCCTGCTCCCGGGCCTGGACGAAGGCCAGCAGGGCGTTGGCCTGGTCAGCGCCGAGCAGCTCGGTGGAGAGCCGCCGCGGGTCGAGGCTGGCCAGGTCCCATCCGCTGGTGACCAGGCGGTTTTCGTCGACATGCTCGGCGAGCTGCCGGTAGCGTGCCCAGGAAAAACGCGTGAGTAGGGTGGCGGCGATGGCGATACCGACGCTGCCACCGAGCTGGCGCATCAGGTTGAGCACGCCCGAACCTACCGAGATCAGCTGTACCGGCAGTTGGCGCATGGCCAGGTTGGTCAGCGGCACGAAGATCATGCCCAGGCCGAACCCCCGGATGATCAGCGGCCAGTACAGTGTGTCGGGGTTGCTCTGCAGGGTGAACTGGGTATGCAGGTACATGGCGTAGCCGTAGACCAGGATGCCCACGCAGATGAAGTAGCGCTCATCGATGCGGTTTTCCTGCGACAGCTTGCCGATCACCAAGGTGCTGACCGCGCTGGCCAGGGCCCCAGGGAAGATCACCAGGCCGCTCTGGTAGGCACTTTGTTCGAGCAGCGTCTGTAGCAGCAGGGGCACCATGAACAGCGTGCTGTACAGGCCGAAACCGACGCAGAAGGCGCACACCGAACCCAGCAGGAACTCGCGGTTGTTGAACAGCGCCAGGTTGACGATCGGGTTGCTCACCCGCCGCTCCCAGTAGCAGAAGCCCACCAGGCCAAGCAGCGTCAGGGCCAGGCACAGCAGGCTCAGGTCCGACTCCAGCCAGTCCCAGTGCTCGCCGCGCTCCAGCAGGATCTGCAAGCTGCCGACACCGACGGCAAGCAACAGGAAGCCCAGGTAGTCGATGCTCTGCGGGCGCCGCTCGTTGGGCGAGTCGCCCACGCACAGCCAGGCCAGCAGCAGGGCCAGCGCACCAATGGGCAGGTTGATCAGGAAGATCCAGTGCCAGGAGAACTCATCGATCAGGTAGCCCCCCACCGACGGGCCGAGGGTCGGCCCCATCATCACCCCGACGCCATACAAGGCCATGCCTGAGCTGACCTTCTCCTTGGGGAACACGTCATAGATGATCGCCTGCGAGATGCCCAGCAGGCCGCCCCCGGCCAGGCCTTGTATCACGCGCCACAGCACCAGCTGCCAGAGCTCCTGGGACACGGCGCAACCGAGTGACGCCAGCACGAACAGCGCCGATGACACCAGGTAGTAGCGGCGCCGGCCAAACCAGGCAGACAGCCAGCCGCTGGCTGGCAGGATCACCACATTGGCCACGATGTAACCGGTAGAGATCCAGGAGATTTCGTCCACCGACGCGCCAAAGCTGCCCATCAGGCTTGGAATGGCGACGTTGACGATGGTCACGTCGAGCAGCTCCATCATCGAGATCAAGGTAACCGTCACGGCCACCAGCCAGGGCGATTTCATAGTGCCTGCCCGCTGTCGCGGGTATCGACCTCGACGAACACGCTCATGCCTTGGCTAAGTGCCTGTTGCATGGCCGTGGGCAGTTGCCGGAACTCGATCCGTGCCTGGATGCGCTGCACCACCTTGGTGAAGTTGCCGGTGGCGTTCTCCTGCGGCAGCAGCGAGAACCGCGCACCGGTGGCCGGTACCAGGCTGTGCACCACACCCTCGAACTGCTGCCCGGGAAAGGCGTCGACGCTGATGCGTGCCGGTTGGCCGACCCGTACTCGGCCGATCTGGGTTTCCTTGAAGTTGGCCACCACCCACATGCGCTCGGTGCTGACCAGGCTCAGCAGCTTTTGCCCGGCCACCACGAATTGCCCAGGCTGCACATCCTTGTGCACGATGACCCCGGCCCGTGGCGAGGCCTGCCGGGTATCCTGCAGCTCGATACGGGCCAGGGCCAAGGCCGATTCGGCTGCCTTGATCCGGTACTCTTCCACCTTCAGTGCCGCCTGGTTGGCCAAGGTGCCTTCACGGGCGGCAGTGGAGTTGTCCCGGGCAGCCTGCAATTGATGGTTCAGGGCATCGAAGCGCGCGCGCGCGGCTTCCAGGTCCTGGGTGCTGACCACACCCTGCTCGGCCAGCCGTTGCGTGCGCCGATAGTCGCTGCGGGCCTGCTCGGCGTTGGCCACCAGTTGTCCGATGGTGGCCTGTGCTGCCTGGCTGCGTGCGGCGGCACTGCGCACCTGGCTGTCCATCAGGCCAGGCATGCCGCCCTGGCCTGTGGCGACCAGCGCGCCCAGATAATTGGCTCGGGCCTGTTCGAGCCGCTGCTGGTATTCGTCCTCACGCACCTGGAACAGCAGGTCTCCCTGGTTCACCCGGGTGTTCTCGTGCACTGGCACTTGTACCACCACGCCGCTCAGCCTGGCCCGAATAGGGATGATCACGCCTTCCACTTCGGCGTTGTCGGTGCTGACGTACTGCTTTGCGTATTGCCAGCGTTGCAGCCCCAGTACGGCCAGGCCTGCGATGACCAGCACCGATACTGCCAACTTGGTGTACTTGCCTTTCACCATGTCACACGCTCTCGTCCTTGTCGTTTAAGGCCATTGCCCCTTGCCTGCGGCCTGCGCAGGCAAGGGGCAATGCTCAGCTGGCTGCCGCCACGCAAGTGGCTTGCGCAGTCGCGGTGGCGCGCTGGTTGAGCAGTTCGAACACGCCGTCCCACAGCACGGTACGGGCTACCAGCGCATCGGCTGCACTCTTGGCCAGCGCCTGTTGCTGTGCGGGCTCGCTGACGATCTCGGCGATGATGCGTTTGGCCGCCGGGCCGTGATCGTCACCGTCCATCTCGATGTGGCGCTTGAGGTAGTAGGTCAGCATCGGCACGCTGGCTTCCTCGATCGCCCAGCGCTGCAGCAGGCCGCCGAACATGTCGGGGATGATGTCCTCGCGGCCGAAGAAGAAGTACGCCAGTACCTGCTCGGTCGAGCCATGCAGGGCAACGTCGAGGGTCTTGCTGACGAATACCTTGGCCGGCAGCGGGATGTCGACGTTGGTCAACGCCTGGGCCAGTGGCACGCCTGCTTGCAGCAGGGCCTGGAATTGACGGAACGGGCCAGTGTCGGCGCCAATCTCGTCCATGGCGCTGAGGTACAGGTCCAGGTGGCTGATGAAGCCGCCGCCAGGGTGCTCGTCGGTTTCTTCGCCGGTGACGATCTCGTTGATCAGCCGCGCGGCAATGATGTGCCGCGGCGGCAGCCAGGGCAGGGTGACGCAGGTCAGGTCGCGCTGGATACGCTTGAGCAGCGTCATGAAATCCCACACGGCGAACACGTGGTTCTCCATCAGCAGGCGCACGTCATCCAGCGAGCTGATCCTGGCGAACAGGGGGTGTGCCAGCAGGGTGCGGCGTTCATTCTCGATCATTGCATCAACATCAAAAGACATACTCGGCTCCTTGAGTGTGGGGGCGGTGTACCGGGCGCTGATTACTGCCCGGGGCGGCCTGGCGGTGGCATTGCTTGCCAGGCGCCGGCATAGGGGAAACGTGCCTTGCAGTAGCGCAAGGCGCCGAAGAAACGCGGTTCGAGCAGCGCCTGGCGGCCTTCGTACCAACCGCTGGCGAGCAGTTGGCGGTGCAGCCGTGGCAGGCGCCAGCACGGCACCCGCGGGTACAGGTGGTGCTCCAGGTGATAGTTGGAGCCCAGGTGCAGCAGGGTGCTCAGCCAGGCGGTGCGCGAGCGTGCCACCGGCCGGTCGACGCAGGCCTCGAAGGCATGCTCCTGATAGGCGTTGAGCGCGGAAATCAACAAGGCCAGCAACAAGCACCCAGCCATCGCCGGCAGCAGCACCGGCCACTTCGTCGCCAGCGCCAGCCACAGCGCCGGCCACAGCAGTTGGCAGGCCAGATTGACCCTGGCCAGCAAGCGGATCTGCTTGTCCGGAAGCGGCAGCGTGCCTTCGACCTTGGCGCCGGGCAGGGCCAGGCGCACGGTCTGCAGCAGGTACCAGGCGGTGGCATGCAGGCGTGACACCAGCAGCCGGGTCACGGCCAGGCGATAGCGCCGCAGCAGGCGCCAGTCCGGGTCCTTGGGGCTGCCGTTATGGCGATGGTGCTGCCAGTGGTCGACGAAGTAGCCGGTGACGCAGAAGCCGGTCAGCATCGAGCTCAGCAACACCGCCAGCATGCAGCTGTACAGGCGGTTTTCGCTAAGGTTGAAGTGGAAGCCCTCGTGACCCAGGATGCCCTGCAGAAACAGGCCGTAACCCGCCGGCAGCAGCAGTGGAAGGGCCAGCGGCCATGCCTGCGGCAGCAGGCTGAGGGTCTCCACCAGTACTGCCAACGGGACGGCGAACAGCAGCAACGCATAGCCGACCACCCAGGTGGTTTCCAGCGCCGACGGCTTGAGCAGGCTGCGGTCCGGGCGTAGCGTGGGCTTGTCCAGTGCCAGTTGCGTCATCGGCCTGCCCTCAGTCGATCAGTTCGGGCTTGAGCGACAGCTGCCCGGCGTTGCTCAGGCGGCGCAGGCGCAGGCTGATGAACGCGTCGACCACGCTCGGCAGCCAGCGGGCGGTGTACATGGCCACGCTGCCGAGGAAGGTCAGGCCACGGTTGCGCAGGCCACGCTGGGTGCAGGCACGTACCAGGCCATTGCTGGCGTCATCGAGTTTTTCTTCCAGCGACAGCAGCACGCGCTCGCCGCGCTTGAAGCTGACCAGGCGCTTGACCGACAGGCCGACCCGTTCGGCCGGGTCGTGAATGGCCGTGTCGATGAACCCAGGGAACACCGTTACCACGTCCAGTTGCCCGGGGTACTGCATACGCAGTACATCCGAATAGGCACTCATGGCCCGTTTGCTGGTGGCATAGGCGGCGACGTAGGGCGCGTTCACCAGGGCAAACAGCGAAGACACGTTGACCACCTTGCCCTGCGTGCGCAGCAGCGCCGGCAAGAACCGCGAGGTCAACTGCCAGGGGGCCAGCAGGTTGATTTCCAGGGCGCGGCGCACGTCGTCGTTAACCCCCGTCTCGCCGCGCTCCAAGGTCAGCACCCCGGCATTGTTGACCAGGATGTCGATGTCGCCGAAGCGCTCCAGGATCGAGGCGGCGGCTTCGTCCAGGCGCTCGCGGTCGCACAGGTCGAGCAGGTAGTAGGCATCGAAGTTGAGGGCCGTGTGCGGTTCGAGCCGGTCGATGCCGATCACGGTTGCACCTTGCTGCTTGAGCTTGCGCGCGGTTTCCAGGCCTAGGCCGCGTGCCGCGCCGGTGATGACGACGATCTTGTTGAGCAGTTTCACAGGGTGACTCCATTGGCAATGCTGAAGGTGGCGCCATGCAGGTAGCGGTCGAGGTTGGCCGTCATGCTGAAACGCCCGGGAGGGTGGAACTGCAGGCCACGGGTGCTGGCCAGCCAGTCGCAACTCAGGTTCGAGCGGATGAAGGCCAGGCCACCGAGCATCTGGTGGGCCAGGTCGGAGGCGCTGGCCAGTTGCTGCTCGATGCCGTAGCGGGTCAGCAGCAGGCGCGCGAGCAAGTCATCGGCGTCGCCTTGCAGCTGATCGACCTCATGCGCCAAGCCCTCCAGGGCGCTCAGGCACAATTGCAGTTGGCAGGCCAGTTGCACTCGTTGCTGGTCGCTCCAGCGGCGCTCGTCGATCGCCCGCTCCACCAGGCCCATGCAGGCCCCCAGGTAACTGGCGCTGATCAGCAGCTCGAACCAGATGAAACCGATGGTCTGTACATCGCCCAGCTGCGACTTCAACCCGGCGGAGAAGATCATCTTCTCGCTGACGTACACATCCTCCAGGCGCAGTTCCAGGCTCTGTGCACCGGCCAGGGCGCTGTTGCCCCAGAACGGGTGGTGGCTGATGCCCGGTGCGGACGCGGGGATGAGGGCGATCATCAGCTCTTCGCCGTGCTCGCTGGCCCGGCTGAAGCTGGCAGTCAGCAGGTCCATCGAGCGGGTCAGGCTGCACGGTTGCTTGCTGCCGCTCAGGCGTACGCCGTCGGCCAGTTGCAAGGCTTCCATGCCGGCATCGAGGATGCCGCCACCGGGCACGCCCTCAGCGAAGCCGGACGCCAGCAGCAGGCGCTGCCGGGCGATGGCTGACAACAGCAGGCCTTCGGCGCCTGTGCCCTTGGCGGCAACCGCGACCAGGCTGGCCACGGAAAACTGATGCATGGTGCTGGCCACAGCCAGCGAGGGCGACAAGGCGCCGAGGGCAAGCTGCACATGCAGCGCTTCGCGCGCGCTGGCCCCCAGGCCACCGCCAGCCCCGGGCACCAGCAAGGCAACCGGCCCGTTCTGCTTGAACCAGTCCACCACCGGGCTGCCTGCCGCCTCGCGCTGCTCGAATGGCAGTTCTGTCAGCAGGTCGGCGAAGCCTGGGGCAAAGCGGTTCAGGGTTTGCCTGGCGTTTTGCAGGAGTGGCAACGGCATGGCATCAATCCTTGATCTGGCTGTTCGGGAACAGGCCACTGATGATGGCGCTGATGTTGTCGTGGATGGCTTGCCGCGCTACCGGGTCGAGCATGTCGGCAAGCATCGGCAGGCCCAGGTCGAAGCACGAGCGGAAGGCAATGCTGGCGCCCTCGGCGGTTTCGCTGACTTGCCAGGAGCCGGAGAAGTGGTCGATGTCGCCTGCGGTCTGGCGGAAGTGGATATGCAGGTTGTCGGGGTCGAAGACATCGCGTTCCTGCCACTTGAGAATGCCGCTGTGGAAGTTCACCTCCCAGTTGCTCAGCACCTCGTGCTCATGGATCGATTCGATCTCGATGTTGCGCACCGATTCGCACAGCTGGGGGTAGAGGCTGAAGTTGCTGATGGCGGCGTAGACCTGTTCGGCACTCTGGCTGGGAACATGGGCGGTCAGGCTGACTTCTTTCATTTCGGTGTCCTATTCGAAGGTGCGGGCAAGGGCGCGGGCGAAACCGCCAAGCAGCCATTCAACGTCGCTGTCGCTGTACAGGGCTGGCGGTGTCAGGCGGATTACCCGGTGATCGTTGAGCGAATGGTTGACCACGATGCGTTGGTCGATCAGGTGCATGACCATGTTTGCCGCCAGCCCGGCGTCGACGAACTCGAGGCCGAGCAGCAGGCCTGCGCAACGCAACTGCACCTGTGCGCCGCGCGGGTGTTGCCGCAGCACGGTCTGCAGGCCCAGCTGCAGGCGTTGGCCCAGGGCTGCGGCGCGCTCCACCAGCTGTTCGCGCTGCATCACGTCGAGGGTCGCCATCACTGCGGCCATGGCCAGCGGGTTGGCGCCGAAGGTGGAGGTGTGCATCAACGGGTTGCGATTGAGCGGCGCCTGCATGTCGGCGTTGCAGACCATGGCGCTGACCGGCACGCAGCCACCGGACAGGCTCTTGCCGACCAGCAGGATGTCGGGCACCACTGCCTCGTGGTCGCAGGCCCACCAGCGACCGGTGCGGCCCAGGCCAGACTGGATTTCATCGGCAATCAGGATTGCGCCGTACTGGTCGCACAGTTTGCGCACCTGCTGCAGGTAGCCGGCCGCAGGCACGATCACCCCGGCTTCGGCCTGTACCGGCTCAAGGATCACGCAGGTGCGTTCGGGTTGTGCCTGCAACTGCAGGCGTAGCGCCTCGGCATCGCCAAAGGGCACGAAATGGCTGTCGCCCAGGCGGTCGGCGAACGGTGTGCGATACAGAGCCCTGCCGGTGACCGCCAGTGCGCCAAGGGTCTTGCCGTGGTAACCACCCTGGGTAGAGATCACGTGCTGGCAGCCATTGAGCCAGGCCAGCTTGAGCGCCGCCTCGGTGGCTTCGGTGCCGGAGTTGCAGAAGTACACATACTGCAGCGGGTCTGGGCATACCGCAGCCAGGGCCGCAGCGGCCTGGGCCTGGAACGGGTTGAGCATCAGCTTGCTGGCCATCGGGTGGCTGTGCAGCTGGCGGCTGACCTGCTCGACGACCTGCGGGTGCGAATGCCCGAGCAGGAACACGCCATAGCCACCGGCATCCAGGTAGCGATTGCCGTCCATGTCGTACAGATAGACGCCTTCGGCACCCACCTCGATGGGCAGGTTCATCATCGAGGCCAGGCGGGCATAACCCGCATTGACATGGTCACGGTACTGCGCGCGCACGCGCTCGGCATCAAGCCCTTCGGGCAGGGGGGTGAAGCTGTTCATCGTTCAGGCCTCCATGGCCAGTTCGCCACGGCGCTCGCCCGCTGCCGGAATCTTCAGCATGCGTTGCATGGCCGAAAGCTTGGGCGCCAGGCATGCCAAGGTAAGCGCCAACTCCTGGCGCGGTGAGCGCTGGGCCAGGCGCTGGGCCGGCAACAGTTGCTCCAGGGAGCTGGGCAGCGGCTGCAGCAGGCTGGCGTAGCGGCACAGTTGGGTCGCCCGGCCGAGGGCTGCGCGGATGTTCTCTTCGAGGGCCGGCAGGAACACCGGGCGTACCAGGCGTTCGTAGATGTCCGGGTTCATGCAGCGCGGGCGCTGGAAGGGTGTGCTCTGGTCTTGCATTTGTTCGCACATGAGGTCGAGCAGGGTGCGGATATCCAGCGCCTGTGGGCCGTTGGTGAGGAAGTAGTCGTCACCGATCAGGCGCTGATCCAGCGCACTGGCGATGCCGGCAGCTGCCACGTCGCGGGCGATGACATCGACACGGCCGCCCTCAGGGCAGGGGATGATCGGCAGGTAGCCCGACATCATCAGCCCCATGGTCAGGTGAAAGCCCTGCAGCATGGGCATGTGGCCGCTGTGGCTGTCGCCGATGATGATCGACGGGCGAAAGATCGAAACCGGTACGCCGGCCTCACGCACCAGGGTCTCGGCTTGGCGCTTGACCACTTCGTACGGGGTCGAGGGCATCACCCCTGGGTGGTAGTCACAGGGGTGGGTGAAGGCAGTGCTGATGTGGTACAGCGGTACGTCGGCATCGCGGACAAACTGCAGCACCTGCTCGGTGCCTTGGTAATTGACCGAGAACACCGCTTCGGCATGGCCATCCAGGCGGGTAATAGCCGCGCAGTGGATGACCCAGTCGACCCGTTTGGTCAGCGCCAGGTAGTCCGCGTGGGACAGGCCCATGTGCGGTTGGCAGATGTCACCGCGCAGGGTTTCGACCCCAGGGTGGCGAATGCTGCTGCGCCGGGTCAGGCAGACCAGGTGATAGCGCTCGGCCAGTTGGTCGATCAGGGTATCGCCCAGTACACCGGCTCCGCCGGTAAGGAAAACGGTCAGCCGCGTTTGTCCAGACATGGACTAGCACTCCTTGCTCGCTAGGTTGATGAAGTGGCCCGTCTGCCTGGCAGCCGCAAGGGGGCCAAGGAACCGGAGCGATTAAAAAAGCCGACCTGTATGCCTGTGTTTCAGTGGCAACGGCCGGCAAGCGGCCCTGCGCCTGGGTGGAGACCCCGATCGGCGCGGGCTGGAGGGGATGATGGCGATTTAGAACTGCTGATTCTTGAACGAATCGCTTGTATTGCGCAGTACCACGGCGACGCGGCTGGGCGACATGCCGACCATGCGCCGCATCATGCGGGTGAGGTGGGCTTGGTCGGCGAAGCCGCCGGCGATGGCGGCATCGCTGAGGCTGGCGTCGTGGGCGAGGGCATGGCAGGCACGTTCGAGCTTGCGCCAGATGATCCATTGCGACAGTGGCACGCCCATCTGGTGCGTGGCGAAAAAGCGCAGGCGTGGGCTGGACAGGCCTACCGCGCTGGCCGCGCGCGACACCGCGCCGATGCCCGCCCAGTCCTGGCGCAGCAGGTGCAGGGCATTGGACAGGCGTGGGTCGAAGCTGTCAGGGGGCACCAGCTTGAGTTCCAGGGCTGCGACTACCTCATCGAAGTTGGCCGCCTGGCGCACGCAATCGACGATGTCAGGGCTGACCGCTGCCTTGCCGCTCTCGTCGAGCAGGGCTTTCAATGCGCGGCCAAGCGGCGCGTCCGGGTAGAAGTAAAGGAAGGCAACGCGGTCGGCGTTGGGCAACGAGCGATGGTCGACGGAGGGCCCGATCAGTACCCCCGGTGCACTGAGGGTATGGTTACCGAACTCCACGGTGATGTCGTAGCGCAGGCCGATGCACAGCTGGATGGCGACGTGGGCGTGGGCTGCGGTTTGGTCGGTCTTGCCGGTGTAGCCCAGCCAGTAATCACCGAAAGTTACTGCTCCGTCCCATCTCATTGTGCATCCCTGAAGCCCGTTCTAGACAGCCTGGCCGCGCCCGGGCCAGCATCCTGAAAGCGGCAGATGATAGCGTTATGGTATATCTTGGTCGATACAAAGCGTAACGAATGATCTTTTGCACTAATTTAGGCTTTTCTGATGCATGCAAGGCTGTTGAACTAATCAGTGTTTACCCGCTCCTATGCCGGTAGCCATTGGTCACGGCCGCCTGCTAAGCTCGCGGCTTTACCCTGATTGCCCTTATGGCGCATGAACAAGGAAATAGCATGAAACAGCATCGTTTGGCGGCTGCGGTTGCCCTGGTAGGCCTCGTATTGGCTGGCTGCGACCAACAGGCCAGCAGCCCCGAGCTGAAGACTCCGGCACAGAAAGCCTCCTACGGTATCGGCCTGAATATGGGCAAAAGCCTGGCTCAGGAAGGCATGGAAGACCTTGACTCCAAAGCGGTCGCGCTGGGCATCGAAGACGCGGTCAGCAAGAAAGAGCAGCGCATCAAGGACGAAGAGCTGGTCGAGGCCTTCACCTCGCTGCAGAAGCGCGCCGAAGAGCGTCTGGCCAAGGCCAGCGAAGAAGCCGCTTCCGCCGGCAAGAAGTTCCTCGAAGACAACGCCAAGAAGCCAGGCGTGGTCACCACCACTTCGGGCCTGCAGTATGAAGTGATCAAGAAGGCCGACGGCCCGCAGCCCAAGCCGACTGACGTGGTCACCGTTCATTACGAAGGCAAGTTGACCGATGGCAAGGTGTTCGACAGCTCCGTCGAACGCGGCAGCCCGATCGACCTGCCGGTCAGCGGCGTCATTCCAGGTTGGGTCGAAGGCCTGCAACTGATGCACGTCGGCGAGAAGTACAAGCTGTTCATCCCGGCCGAACTGGCTTACGGCGCCCAGAGCCCGAGCCCGCTGATCCCAGCCAACTCGGTACTGGTATTCGACCTTGAGCTGATCGCCATCAAGGACCCGGCACAACTGCAAGGTGCAGAGCCGGAAGCCGAAGCACCGGCGCAAGCGCCTGCCGAAGCCCCAGCAGAAGAACCGGCCAAGTAATACTGGCTGCTTTTGCAGAAAACGCCCCGTCTTGACGGGGCGTTTTCGTTTCGGCGGTAGGCGCTTGGAAGAACCTCTGTCGGCTGATACTGTCCGAGCAATAGCAGCGTGATGAAGTAGGATGCTTCTGACGCAAATCGTTTGCGCAACTGAAACGACTGTGTAAAAAACGCCCGATCTGACCGGGACCCTTGCCTAGTGGGCACCTGACGTCAGAAACTTCGCCCTGTTCACAAGGTTATCCACAATAAATGTGGATAACCTCCCTCTCGGAGGCTCCATGAGCGCACCCTGGAATTTCGCCCGTTTCCTGCCGCTGGCCGAGCGCCTGCTCAGCCGCGGCCGGTTACCGGCCCTGCTGTTCGCCGTGGCCCGCAAAGGCCCACGGATCGGTCAGCTGCGCGAGGATGTAAAGCTGCTGCAGTCACTGTGCCTGGCCTGGTGGCGGGGTGAGTACCGCGCCATCAGCCCCAAGGCATTGGTGACCATCGTTGCCGGCCTGCTGTACTTCGTCAGCCCTATCGATGCCATCCCCGACTGGTTGCTGGGGGTCGGGTTCCTCGACGATATTGCCGTGCTGGGCTGGGTGCTGAAAACCGTCGCGGATGAGCTGGGGCGTTTCAAAGCCTGGCGCGACAGCCAGGCGCCAGAGCGGTTGCGGGTGGTCGAGCGCTTGCCGAACTCCCCCGAAGCCTTGCGCCTGGAACGTAATACGCAGTGAAATCAGCCTGAGCTGCACACACTCCCGTACTTGGTAATATAATTGGCATAAGGATTATGCCTATGGATTACATGCCGTAATCCCACGTAAGGGGGTTGTAATGGGTATTCAGGTTATTAGCCGGGACGGTCAGCCCGAGTACGCAGTCGTTCCCTGGGAGCAGTACCAGGCACTGTTGAAGGCAGCAGGGCAGGCGCCTGCCGAGGCAAGCGCCAGTGAAACGCCGGTCAGTGCCGCCAGTGCGCCCTTGCCGGCTTTCAGCGAGGTGGCGCAGATACGTGAGGCAAAGGGCATTGCCCCTGAGCTACTGGCGCGCAACGTCGGTGTCAGCCCGGCCTATCTGGCCATGATCGAATCAGGCGAGCGACAGCCGGACGCCGCCATCCGCCGCGCCCTGGCCTGGCACCTGGGCGTGGCGGGTTGGAGTGAGCCATCATGAGCCAGGTCAGGATCAGCCGCCAGCACTGGCAGAACCTGCTGGACGAGCTTGACCTGGCCCGTCGTCAACGTCATTTGCTGACGTATCGCGCGCTCATCGAGCGCTTGCAACTGCCCAGCCCGGCCATGCAGACGCTGACTGCCGCGTTGGAGTACCTGGCCGTGATCGATGCGCGCGCCGAGCAGCCGTTGCGCAGTTCGCTGGTTATCAGCCAGGGCGCCAGCCGCCTGCCGCGTACCGGGTTTTTCGAATGCGTCGAGCGGCTGGGCCGCTTTGCCGGGCCGGTTGATGGCATGGAGGCGGCGTCGTGGCATGCCTCGGAAGTCGTCAGGGTATTTGAGTACCCCTATCCGGAAACCGCCTGACAGCCACCGCTCTTACAAAAAGGGCCGGGTGTTTTCACACCCGGCCCTTTTGTTAAACAGCGCAGCACATCAGTGCTTGGCCACCTGCGAGCTGGCGCTCAGGTAGTCGAGCAGGATGCGCCCCGTTTCGGACAGGTAGGCGTCGTCTTCCGGCTTGGTGGTTTCATCCTCGGCCGGCAGCGCGTCCTCGTCTTCCTTCTTCAGCTCCTTGAGCGGCTCTTCGCCCTTGGCCTTGCGGCGGATGTTCTCCAGGGCCAGTTGCTTGCCCTCGATCTCATCGTGGCGGGCACGGCGGTCCTGTTCGTTGAGGCTGACGGTTTTCTCGCTCATCAGCTTCTGAGCCAGGGCCAAGCGGTCGCGGATGTAGGTGAACTCGGCATCCTTGACGCTGCGCGCTTCATGCTGCGCCTTGAGCTGGGCCAGGTACGGCTTGAACGGGTCGGCCGCAGGCTTGACCACCGGGCGGATGGTGTCCCACGGCATGGCCTCAGGCAGGGCGCTCTCGCCGATTTCCTTGGTGTCGATGATCGACGGGTAGTCGATGTCCGGCAGTACGCCCTGGTGCTGGGTGCTCTGCCCGGAAACCCGGTAGAACTTGGCCAGGGTCAGTTTCAGTTCACCATGGTTGAGTGGCTGAATGGTCTGCACGGTGCCTTTGCCGAAGGTCTGGCCACCGATGATCAGTGCGCGGTGGTAGTCCTGCATGGCACCGGCGAAGATCTCCGAGGCCGAAGCCGAGAGGCGGTTGACCAGCAGTGCCAGCGGGCCTTTGTAGAAGGCGCCCGGGTTTTCGTCCTCGAGCACGTCGACGCGGCCGTCGCTGTTGCGAACCAGCACCGTCGGGCCCTTGTCGATGAACAGGCTGGTCAGCTCGGTGGCTTCCTGCAGGGAGCCGCCGCCGTTGTTGCGCAGGTCGATGACCACGCCGTCGACTTTCTCTTTCTGCAGTTCGGTGAGCAGTTTCTTCACGTCGCGCGTGGTGCTCTTGTACTCCGGATCCCCGGCACGGTAGGCCTTGAAGTCAAGGTAGAAGGCCGGGATCTCGATAATGCCCAGCTTGTAGTCACGGCCATCCTGCTTGAGCTTGAGCACCGACTTTTTCGCCGCCTGCTCTTCAAGCTTGACCGCCTCGCGGGTGATCGAAACGATCTTGCTGGTCTGGTCGCTCGGGGCATTGCTTGCCGGGATAACCTCCAGGCGTACCACCGAGCCCTTCGGGCCGCGGATCAGCTTGACCACTTCGTCCAGGCGCCAGCCGACCACGTCGACCATTTCCTTGTTGCCCTGGGCCACGCCGATGATCTTGTCGGCCGGGGCTACCTGCTTGGTCTTGGCCGCAGGGCCTGCTGGCACCAGGCGCACGATCTTGACCTGGTCGTTGTCGCTTTGCAGCACCGCGCCGATGCCTTCGAGCGACAGGCTCATGTTGATGTCGAAGTTTTCCGCGTTGTCTGGCGACAGGTAATTGGTGTGCGGGTCGTAGGACTGGGCGAAGGTGTTGATGTAAGCCTGGAAGATGTCTTCGGCACGGGTCTGGTCCAGGCGCGCAAGCTGGTTCTTGTAGCGCTTGGTCAGGGTTTCCTGGATCTGCTTGGGCTCTTTGCCGGCGATCTTCTGGCGCAGTACTTCGTCTTTCACGCGTTTGCGCCACAGGTCGTCAAGCTCGACCTGGTTCTTCATCCACGGGGCGTCCTTGCGGTCGATCAGCAAGGTTTCCTTGGCGGTGAAGTCAATCTTGTCGACGCCCTTGTTCAGCTCGGCCAGGGCAAAGTCCAGGCGCTGCTTGACGCGGTCGAGGTAGCGTTTGTAGATGGTGAAGCCAGGGTCGAGGTTGCCGCTTTTGAGGAAGTCGTCGAACTGCGTCTTCCACTTGTCGAATTCGGCGATGTCGGCTGCGGTGAAGTAGCTGCGCGCCGGGTCCAGCAGCTTGATGTAGCTGTCGTAGATGATCACCGAGCGGGCGTCATCGAGCGGTGGCTTGCTGTAGTGATGGCGCTTGAGCAGCTCAACCACGTTGAGGCTGGCGACGATTTCGTCGCGGTCCGGCTGCAGGCTGTCCCACTTGTTGGCGGCCGCCGCATTGCCGCCGAGCGTGAGGCTGCCCAGGCCGATCATCAGGGCCAGGGCGGTGCTGGGTAGGAAATGCTTCATGCTGATTCGACGTGGAGGCAATTGATCACGCATAGTAGGCCGTCTTTTCCGTTGCCGGTTCCATGGAGCCGGGCAAATACTGCAAAAAGCCTGGGGTAAGCGTCCCCAGGCCCAGTCATGATTCAACTATGGAGGCACTGTGAAGGCATTGCAAGGCGTTGACGGACATGTGGAGTGGGTCGAGGCCGAACGCCCGGCCCTTGACGCCGGCCAAGTACGCATTCGCGTGGCGGCTGCGGGGCTTAACCGCGCCGACCTGTTGCAGATGAAGGGCCTGTACCCGCCACCGCCTGGCGCCAGCCCGTACATGGGCCTGGAGTGCGCCGGGGTGATCGAGGAAGTGGGCCCGGGCGCCGACTGGCGCATAGGTGACCGGGTGTGTGCGCTGCTGGCCAGCGGCGCGATGGCCGAGGAAGTGGTGGTGGATGCCCGCCATGTGCTGCCGGTGCCCGAAGGCCTGAGCCTGCAGGAAGCGGCGGCGCTGCCCGAGGTGTACGCCACGGCATGGTTGAACATCTTCCAGTTGGGCGCCGTCAAGGCGGGCGAGAAGGTGCTGGTGCACGCCGGTGCCAGTGGCGTTGGCTCGGCTGCTATCCAGCTGTGCAAGGCGTTTGGCAACCCGGTGTATGTCAGCGTTGGCTCGCAGGACCGCTTGGCCTATTGCCAGGCCCTGGGCGCTGCCGGCGGTGTGGTGCGTAACGAGAACCTCGAAGCGCTGGAAGGTCTGGGGCCATTCGACGTGATTCTCGACCCGGTCGGCGCCAGTTACGGGCCGCTCAACCTCAAGTTGCTGGCGCGTGACGGGCGCTGGGTGATCATCGGCCTGATGGGCGGGCGCACGTTCGACCTCGACCTGGCGCTGGTGCTGGGCAAGCGCCTGGAGATCACCGGGTCGACGCTGCGTAACCGTGATGATGGCTTCAAGGCCGAGTTGCTGCGCGAGTTGCTGCAGCAGGTGTGGCCGTTGTTCGCCGAAGGGCGTTTGTCGCCGCAGTTGGTGGACACCTACCCGGTGGAATTTGCCCAGGCGGCCTATGCCGAACTTGAGAGCAACCAGGTGTCGGGCAAGCTGGTGATGGTGATCGATCCCAGTTTGGTTTGAGATTGCTGGGGGCTGCCAAGCAGCCCCCATGATCCTCAAGCCCAGCTCAAGATGGGCCACCCATTGATCTGGGCATGTTCGCGCAACACCGCATCCGGGTTCACCACATGTGGGTGGTCCACCTTCAACAACAGCGGCAAATCGTTGCGCGAATCAGAATAGAAACTCGCCCCCTCCAGGTTCTCCTGTTCCTGATCCAGCCATTCCAGCAAGCGGGTGATCTTGCCCTCACGGTAGGTCAGCACGCCTTGGGTCTTGCCGGTGTACACCCCGTTCACCGCCTCCAGCTCGATCGCCAGGTACTCGTCCACCCCCAGCCGCGCCGCAATCGGCCCAACCAGGTGCGTGCCCGAGGCGGAGATGATCAGGACACGGTCGCCACGCTTGCGATGCTCGGCGATGCAGCGGCAGGCGTCGCCGAAAATGATCGGTTCGATGACGTCTTCCACCCACGGCTGCACCAGGTGTTCAACCTCTTCCAGGGTGCGCCCGGCAATGGGCTCCAGGCTGAAGGCCATGTAGTCCTCCATCTGCAGGTGGCCCTTGCCATAGGCCTCCATCAGCTCATGGTCGCGGCGCAGGAATGCCTTGCCGTCAACCCAGCCCAAGCGGGCCATCTGCTCGCTCCACAGCGAGGCGCAGTCACCGTGGATCAAGGTTTCATCCAGATCGAAAATTGCCAGTGCCATTGTTGCTGTCTCCTAGGCCACTTCACGTAGCGCCGTGGGGTCGATCGACAAGGATACCCGCTGGCCGTCCGCATGCAGGTCGGCGGACGAGCGGTTGAGCACGTCGACCACCAGTTCCACGTCGCGCACCCGCACGCGGTAACGGATGACGTTGCCCAGCAGGCTATGGCTGCGCACTTCACCGTCCAGCTCGCCATTCAGGCCCAACGTGATGGATTCCGGGCGGATGGCCAGGCGGTTGGCCACCGGGCGTTGCAGCAGGCGGCTGGCGCTGTCTGGGTCGAGCAGGTTGTAGTTGCCGATAAAACCCGCGGCGAACAGGTCCACGGGCGCGGTATAGAGGGTTTCGGCATCGCCGCTCTGAACGATGCGGCCCTGGTTCATCAGGAAGATGCGGTCAGACATGGTCAGCGCTTCTTCCTGGTCATGGGTGACGAAAATGGTGGTCAGCCCCAGTTCACGCTGGATGGCGCGGATTTGTTCGCGTAGGTGCTTGCGGATGCGTGCATCCAGCGCTGACAGCGGCTCGTCGAGCAGCAGCAGGCGCGGGCGGGTCACCAGCGAACGGGCCAGCGCCACGCGCTGGCACTGGCCACCGGACAACTGGTGCGGGTAGCGCCCGGCGAAGCTGCCCAGCTCCACCAGATCCAGCACCTCACGCACCCGGGCAAGGCTTTCGTCAGCCTTGACCTTTTGCATGCGCAGGCCAAAGGCGACGTTCTGCTCCACGGTCATGTTGGGGAACAGCGCGTAGCTCTGGAAGACCATGCCGATGCCGCGCTTTTGCGGGCTCAGGGGCACGATGTCCTGGCCATCGAGCAGTATGCGCCCGCTGTCCACCGGGGTCAGCCCGGCGATGCAGCGCAGCAGGGTGGATTTGCCGCACCCGGAGGGGCCGAGCAGGGTGACGAATTCGCCGCGTTCGATCTGGCAGTCGATATTCTCGAACACCGGGGTGCCGGCATAGCGTTTGTGCAGTTGCTGTACGCTGACGAAGCTCATGTCAGGTCTTGTCCTTGTTCAGGCGGTTGGCGACCCAGGTGAGTACCAGCACGAAGGCGAAGTACGAGATCACCAGCGCGCTGTTGAAGTGGCCGCTGCTGTTGCGCATGTTGTTCAGGTACACCTGCAAGGTCTCATAGCGGGTGCCGACCAGCAGGTTGGCGAAGACGAACTCGCCGAACAGAAACGAGAACGACAGCAACAGGGCCACCATCAGGCCTTTGCGCAGGTTCGGCAGCACCACCAGGAACGCCGCCTGCCAGGTGCTGGCCCCGAGCAGTTGGGCGGCGTCCATCAGGTCGCGCAGGTTGATCGCCTGCAGGTTGTTGGTGATCGCCCGGTACATGAATGGCAGGGCGATGGTGAAGTAGCAACCGATCAGGATCCACGGCGTGCCGACCATGGCCATCGGCCCGCTGCCGTACAACTGCAGCAGGCCCACCGATGACACCACCGGCGGCACCGCGAAGGGCAGCAGGATGAGGACGTTCATCAGCGCGTCGAGTTTGGGGAAATGGTAGTGCACCACGAACAACAGCGGCAGGATCAAAACCACCGACAGCAGCAGCGCCCCCACGCACACCAGCAGCGACTGGCCAAAGGCGGCCAGGAAGCGCGGCTCGCTCCACAACGCCACGTACCACTTCAGGGTCAGCCCGCTGGGCAGCAGGCTGGCCGACCAACTGGTGGCCAGGGAGTAAAGCAGGGTGCCGGCCAGTGGCAGCAGCATGATCACGAACAGCAGGTACACCACCATGCGGTGGTAGAGGTTGGAATGGCCATCAGCGCGCATGGTAGCTCCTTTTCAGCAGCCATTGATGAACCACCGTGACCAGCGTCATCAGCGCCACAAGCACCATGGCCAGGGCGCTGGCCAGGTTGGGGTCGAGGCTGATGTCACCGGCCACCAGGCCGGCGATGCGGATCGTCAGCACGTTGAAGTTGCCGGTGGTCAGCGCATAGACGGTAGCGTAGGCACCCAAGGCATTGGCCAGCAGGATGACGAAGGTGCCGAGCAGCGCCGGGGTCAGCACGGGTAGGCCGATATGCCGCCAGTATTGCCAGTGGTTGGCGCCAAGCAGCGCGGCCGATTCACGCCAGTCTTCACGCAAAGCGTCGAAAGCGGGGTACAGCAACAGCACGCCCAAGGGGATCTGGAAGTAGGTGTAGACCAGGATAAGCCCGGTCTTGGAGTAGATGCTGAAGTCTTCCAGCAGGCCGATCTGCTTGAGCAGCAAGGTCAGGGCGCCGTTGAAACCGAGCAGAATGATGAATGCAAACGCCAGCGGCACGCCGCTGAAGTTGCTGGTCATGTTGGCGAAGGCACTGACGAAGTCGCGCAGGCGTGAATCCACCTGGCGTAGCGAGTAGGCGCCGAGAGTGGCGATGACGATGCCGAACAGGCTCGACCAGAAGCTGATCTCAAGGCTGCGTTGCAGGGCCTGCAGGTAGAACTTCGAGGCGAACACCTTGCTGAAGTTCTCTACACCCCAGCCCGCTTCCGACTGCACGCTGTTGATTGCCACCCAGGCCAGCGGGGCAATCTGGAAGATGACGAAGAACACGGCGAACGGCAGCAGGCAGAGCAGGGCAAGGTAACGGCCGCGATGGCTGGCATTCACTTGAGCAGCTCCCGGCACACCGATTTGTCGTGGGCCACGCCGAGCAGTTCGCAGAGGGTCCCACACAACTCGGTTTGCAGCGGTTTGGCTGCAGGGTCGAGGCTGAACCCGTCGCCAAAGACGAACAGCGGGACCTCGCGTTCCTCGGCGAGCAGGCCGTTGTGCGAGCGGTCGTTATTCATGCCGTGGTCGGCGGTGACCAGCACCTGGTAGCCCTCTTCGAGCCAGCGCGGCAGGTAGTCGGCCAAAAGGATATCGGCACTGCGCGCCGCGTTGCGGTACTGGCTGCTGTCCAGGCCATGGCGGTGGCCGACATCGTCGATGCTCATCGGGTGCACCAGCAGAAAATTCGGTGCGTGACGGCGGCGCAGGTATTCGGCGTCGGCCAGCAAGTGCGAATCGGGGTAACGGTCGTCCCAGTAGAACAGCCCATGCTGGATCGGCAGCTTGGGCGCATGGGTGTGGCGGTCGCGCTGGGCGTCGAAGGGCGAGCGGTTGTATAGCTCGCTCATCCAGTGATAGGCCGCCGCCGCCGTGCCCAGCCCCGCTTCGCGGGCGTAGTGGAACACGCTGCGCTGGTTGGACAAGCGGTTGACGTTGTTGTGCACGATACCGCTGTCGATCGGCGATACGCCGGTGAGAATGCACTCGTACAGCGGGCGCGACAGTGATGGCAGCTCGCATTCGACGCGGTACAGCGCGGCGCGATCGGCCTCGACGTAGGCATGCAGGTGGCCCATGGCATGGTGGGCGACCTGGTGGTTGAGGCCGTCGAGCAGGACCAGGATGACGTTGTGTTGCATGGTGGCTCCAGTCAATAACCGCGTTGCCTGCTTCGCGGGGCAAGCCCGCTCCCACAGGTGCACCACAGTGCTCAAGGTTGTGGTGACTCTGTGGGAGCGGGCTTGCCCCGCGAAAGGGTCGGTAGAGGCGCTAGACAGCTACCCCCTTACTCCATCTCGATGATCACTTGCTCGTTCCACATCTGCGGCAGCTTCTTCGAGGTCGCTTCCCAGACTGCGGCATCCTTGATCGGCTGCGCAGCCCCGTACTGGTCGTTGGGCAGCAGCTTGGCCTGCACATCAGCCGGCAACTTCAGGTGCTCGGCGCGGATCGGCCGGGCGTGGCCGATGGCCAGGTTGGTCTGCCCTGCATCACTGAAGATGTACTCACGCGCAAGCTTGGCCGCGTTCGGGTGCTTGGCGTACTTGTTGATGATAGTGGTATAGCCCGACGTGACCGAGCCGTCCGAGGGGATCAGCACCTCGAAGCGTTTGGGGTCGATCTGATCACGGTAGCTCAGGCCATTGAAGTCCCACACCACGCCGACCTCCACTTCGCCCTTCTCCAGGGTTTGGATGGTCGGGTTGGCCAGTGACAGGCGCTTCTGCTGGGCCAGTTTGGTGAACAGCTGCAGGCCCGGCGCGATATTGGCTTCGTCACCCTTGTAGGCGATGGCAGCGGCCAGTACGCCGTTGGCGGCCTGGGCAGCGGTGCCGACGTCGCCGATGGCGACCTTGTACTTGCCTTTTTCCAGGTCATGCCAGGTTTTCGGGCGCTCCTCTTCCTTCACCAGGTCTTTGTTGATGATGAACGCGATGGTGCCGGTATAGGCCAGCGCCCAGTGCCCGTCCTTGTCCTTGGCCCACTCCGGCACCTGGTCCCAGGTGCTCGGCTTGTACGGCTGGCTCACGCCCTGGGTCACCGCAATCGGCCCGAAGGCGGCGCCAACGTCGCCGATGTCGGCGCTGGCGTTGTCCTTCTCGGCAGCGAACTTGGCGAGCTCCTGGGCCGAGCTCATGTCGGTGTCGCTGTGCTTGAGGCCATACTTGCTGGCGAGGTCTTCCCAGGTGCCTTTCCAGTTGGCCCAGGCATCGGGCATGCCCACGCTGTTGACGGTGCCTTCCTTGCGGGCGGCGTCTTCCAGGGCCTTGAGGTCGGTGCCGGCGGCCATGGCCGTGGTACACAAGGCGATGGCCGAACCGAGCAGTGACGCCATGAAGAACTTTTTCATCCGAAGCTCCTTGGGTGGGTGCCGTTTGCGATTGTTGTCATGAATGAAGCTATTGCCGACGACCTTTGGTCTAGGTCAGCAAACCTTGAGCCAAGGTAGGTCGCTTGCGTGACAGTTTGATGTAGGGAGAGGCCTGAAGCGGTGGCTCCGGTTGCCTGAAAATACAGCGTAGACCAGATCCCAAGCCCTGATTTGCCTGGCTTGGCCCGAATCTGGCAAAGCCCTTGTGGCGCCTTTGTCACGGGATGTTCATCAGCCCTGCCTAGGCTTGCACTACGCTCCAGATGCCCTGTCATGGGGCTGGACTAGTCCAGATAGGTAACCTTTGATGCAGCCAACGCCACCGCGTGCGGTAACAGCCATCTGCCACGCCCTGCAAGAGCAGATCAAACACGGCCTGCTGGCGCCGGGGGGCAAGCTGCCGGCCGAACGCAAGCTCAGCGAGGTGTTCGACACCACCCGCATCACCCTGCGCGAGGCCTTGGCGCAGCTGGAAGCCCAGGGGCTGATCTATCGGGAAGAGCGCCGTGGCTGGTTCGTCGCGCCCCAGCGGCTGACCTATGACCTGATCGAGCGTAGCCACTTTCATGCCATGGTGCGTGATCAGGGGCGGGTACCGAGTACCGAGTTGCTGTCGGCGCGGCTGCAGCCTGCCTCGGCCATTGTCTGCGCACGGCTGCGCATGCCGGCGTTGTCCAGTGTGGTGCGTATCTGCCGGTTGCGGCGTATCGATGGGCGGGCGGTGCTGTATGCCGAGCATTACCTCAACCCCGCGTACTTCCCCGGGATTCTCGAGCAGGACCTGGCCCAGTCACTGACCGAGATCTACGGTCGCGTCTATGGCATTGGTTACGGGCAGGTGTGTTTCGAGATCTTGCCCACGGCGTTACCGGTGGACGCAGCAGCAGCGCTGAAGGTGTCGGTCGGCAGCCCTGGGCTGCATATCACCCGGGTCAACAGTGACCAGCATGGGCATCTGATCGACTGTGACCTCGAGTATTGGCGGCATGATGCGATCCGCATTCGTGCCCAGGCCGGTTGAGGGGGGACGCTAGTTGGAGGAACCGGCTTCGCTCATGCCGCCACCGCCCGCCGTCACCACCTGCACCGACAACCGCGGCGTTGCCAGGTCCAGCCCGGCCTCATCCAGCTGGCGCTTCAACGCCAGGTTGAACGCCCGCGACACTTCCCACTGCTTGATCGGCGCGGTCTTGAAGCGTGCCCGCAAGATCGCCGAGCCCGACTCGAAGCTCTCTACCCCCTGCAACTCCAGCGGCGACCAGATATTGCGGCGCATCAACGGGTCGTTACGCAGCTTCTGCCCGACCTCGCGGATCAGTGTGATCGCCTGGTCGATGTTCATGCTGTGCGGAATCGCCACGCGGAATATCGCGTAACCGAACTCCCGCGAGTAGTTCTTGATGCTCTTGATCTCGCTGAACGGGATGGTGTGCACGATGCCGTCGATGTCGCGCAGGCGCACGGTGCGAATGGTCAACCCCTCGACCGTGCCCAGGTGCCCGCCGACATCTACGTAGTCGTCGATGGCCAGCGAATCCTCGATGATGATGAACAACCCGGTGATCAGGTCGGCCACCAGTGACTGCGCGCCAAAACCGATGGCCAGGCCGATCACACCGGCACCGGCCAGCAGCGGGGTGACGTTCATGCCCATGTTGGCCAGGGCGACGATCACAGCGATGATGAAGATGGCCACGAACATCACGTTGCGGATCAGCGGCATCATGGTTTGCGCGCGGGCGTTGGCCAGGCCGCGGCGCGAGCGTACCAGCGCATGGTGCACGGCCGTGTCGGCCAAGATCCACACCAGCCAGGCGGCAATCAATGTGCCGGCCAGGCCCAGCAGGCGCAGGCTCACTTCATGGCCGTCGCCCTCGGCGAAGCTGATCATCGACAGGCCCCACACGCGCAGCCCCAGTTCGATGAACAGCAGCCAGATGAACAGGTGCACCAGGGCGTAGGCGAAGTTGCGCAGGCGCTCGGTGTACACCGCCTGGCGCTTGTTGGCGCGCTTGGGGTTGGCGGCGTGGCGGCGCACCAGGCCGTTGAGCACCATGCACACCACCACCAGTACCGTGCACATCAGCGACTGGCGCAGGGCGGTGCTGGTGTCGCCGGCCGAGATGAAGGTGGCGAACAGCGAAATGGCCACCAGGATCATCGCCGGTACGAACCAGAAGCTGCCCAGAATCTCAATGGTGTCGCTCAGGGTGCGCCGGGTCAGGCGCCGGTCCAACGGTTGGTTGCGGATCAGGTGGGCGATCGGGCGGCGGAACCGCAGAATGAACAGCCCGGTGCAGATCGCTGCGATGACATTGGCCAGGGTTGCCAGGGCGTGTGCCAGGTGGGTGCCGAGGGCGACGGTCATGCGTGGGTCGCTCATGGCTTCGCCGAAGGCGGCAAAGCTGCCGATCAGCCACAGCGGGCGGAAAGCCTGGTGCCGCAGGATGTGCAGGGCGCGGTGGCGATGGGGGCCGTCGAGCAGCGAGAAGGCGATCACGCAGATGGCCGAGAAGCAGGTGCCCACCACCAGCGCGTACGCCAGCACCATGGCCATGGACTTGCCCAGCGAGGAGGGCAGGGCAAAGCTCAAGTACACGGTGAACACCAGGGCCACCAGCCAAGGCCCGAGTTTGCGCAGGGCAAAGCGCACCAGGTCCCAGGTCCGGGGGTGCTGGGGCAATTCTTCGGTGAGGCCGAAGCGTAGCCGTACCCGGTGGCCGACCCAGTTGAAGGCATACGCCAGCAGGCTCCAGACGGCGATGATCGCGGCAAAACCGAACAGGATCGCCGGCCATTGGTGCACCGGCACCATCAGTTCGGTCAGTTCAGTCTGGGCCTGGTCGATTTCCATCGACCAGCGGTGGAAGGGGCTGGCGTCGCCGCTGAACTGCCGTTCGAAATCATGCAGCGCACCGCCGATCAGGCCTAATACGCCTTGTTCGACGGTGGGTTGCGATTGCTGGGTAGCGTCGCGCAGTTTTTTCAGGTCGGCCAGCAGCTTGGCACGCTGCTGGTCGTTTTCCAGGTTCTTGATCACCTCGTCCAGCGACTTGCCCAGCGGCTCGGTGGCCGCAGGCTGGGCAGGCGTACCGGCGCCGAGCAGGCTCGGCAGGCCAGCGGCCTGAACCGGGGAGATGAGCAGAAACAGCAGCAGGGACAGGTAACGCAGGAGGGCAGGCACCGGGAAATCTACCTCAGGTCAAACGATTGACCGAGTGTAGAGGTTTATGTGGGCAGTTTCTCCAGGATCTTCCAGCAGGTGAGGCCGAAGATGCCCAGCGTGCCGATCCACATCATCAGCACACCGATGTTGCGCTCGCGCAGGCTGAAGCCGATGGTCAGCAGCAGCAGGAACAGGAACACCGGCACGAACAGGGACAGGAAGGGGGACATGGACAGCAATCCTTTTGCAGTGGGGCCATGTAACAAGCATAGCGGTTAGCAGGCGAAGCGGGTTGATCCGAGGCAGTAGCAAGACCTGTTTCGGCTTCTTCGCAGGCGTGTGCTGTGAAGAAGCCGTCAGTTACACCCTTACACTCAGGGCAGCTCGCGGCTGCGATAGAACGCGGTCAGCACCTTCACCAGGTGCGCCAGGTCGTGGCTGCCGCACAACTCGCGGATCGAGTGCATGGCAAAGGTCGGCAAGCCGATATCGACCGTGCGCACGCCCAGGTGGCTGGCGGTGATCGGACCGATGGTCGAGCCGCAGCCCATGTCGCTGCGCACCACGAAGCTCTGCACCGGCACTTCCTCGGCCATGCACAGGTGGCGGAAGAACCCGGCGGTTTCGCTGTTGGTGGCGTAGCGCTGGTTGTTGTTGACCTTGATCACCGGCCCTGCGTTGAGCTTGGGCCCGTGGTTGCCGTCATGCCGGTCCGCGTAGTTGGGGTGCACGCCGTGGGCGTTGTCGGCCGAGACCATCAGCGAGCGCTGAATGGTGCGCACGTAGGTGTCGCCTTCGGGCAGCAGGCGTTGCAGGGTCTGCTCCAGCATCGGGCCGTCGGCGCCGCAGGCCGAGCACGAGCCGACTTCTTCGTGGTCGTTGCACACCAGCACGCAGGTCTCGTCGCTGTCGGCGGCCAGCAGTGCCTGCAGGCCGGCATAGCATGACAGCAGGTTGTCCAGGCGGGCACCGGCGATGAAGTCACGGTTGATGCCGATCAACGCGGCATCCTGGGTGTCGTAGAAACTCAGCTCGTAGTCCAGCACCACGTCGGCATTGAGCTCGTGCTCGCGGGCCAGCTGCTCGGTGAGCAGGGCGCGGAAGTCGATGCGCTCATCGCCGGCGACCTGGGCCAGGATCGGTGGCAGTTCGTTCTGCGGGTTGATCTGCCAGCCTTCGTTGGCGGTGCGGTTGAGGTGGATCGCCAGGTTGGGGATGACCGCGATGGGCAGCTTGAAGTCGATGAGCTGGCTCTCGACCTTGCCGTCACGGCGGAACGTGACCCGCCCGGCCAGGGACAGGTCGCGGTCGAACCAGGGCGCCAACAGCGCACCGCCGTACACCTCGACGCCCAGCTGCAGGAAGCCTTGGCGCTGTAGTTCGGGTTGTGGCTTGACCCGCAGGCACGGGCTGTCGGTGTGGGCGCCGACCATGCGGATACCGCTCAGCAGGGGCGCTTGCTTGCCCAGTTTGATGGCGATGATCGAGGAGTCGTTGCGGGTGACGTAATACCGACCGCCAGGCACCGTGGCCCAGCTGTCGCGCTCGTCCAGGCGCTGGTAGCCGGCTGCCTCGAGGCGCAGGGCCAGGCTGGCAGTGGCGTGGAAGGGCGTGGGGGAGGCCTTGAGGAAATCGATCAGGCCAGTGTTCAGTGCTTCGCGCATAACTCACTCCAGACAGCAGTGGCGCGAGTTTAACGCAGATAGATCACAAATTGTGTCGGGCCAGTCGCGGGCAAGCCCGCGAAGGTCATCAGAAGGGTGCCGGGCACTCGAACTTCAACCGTTCCCCGGAAACCGGGTGGGTAAAGCTCAACATCGCGGCATGCAGGCACAAGCGCTCATGCGCTGCCAGGGCCGCAGGGTTGGCGTACAAGCGGTCGCCCAGCAGCGGGTGGCCGATCGACAGCATGTGCACGCGCAACTGGTGCGAACGCCCGGTAATCGGGGTCAGCTCGACCCGGCAGTAATCGCCGCAGCGTTCCAGGATGCGCCAGAAGGTCAGGGCATGCTTGCCCTGCTCGTGGTCCACTACATGCCGAGGCTTGGTCGGCGGGTCGTAGCGCAGGGGCAGGTCGATGCTGCCGCTGTCCAGCGCCGGCTGGCCCCAGCACAGGGCGGTATAGGCCTTCTCGGTCTCACGGTCGTGGAACTGGCGCGACAGCTCGCGGTGGCTGTCGGCATCGCGGGCCAGCAGGATGATGCCCGAGGTTTCCCAGTCCAGACGGTGCACGATCAGCGCATCGGGGTAGCCGTTTTGTTGCAGGCGGGTGATCAGGCAGTCCTTGTTGTCATCGGCACGGCCGGGTACCGACAGCAGCAGGGTTGGCTTATTGACCACCAGGATGGCGGCGTCTTCGTGGAGGATCTGGACGTTTGACAGCGGCATTGCGTGGTCTCGGTTGAATCAGGGGAAAAAAGCGGGGCCGCTTTGCGGCCCATTCGCGGCACAAGGCCGCTCCTACAGGGGAACGGGAGCCCTTGTAGAAGCGGCCTTGTGCCGCGAATGGGTTGCAAAGCAGCCCCAGCTTTCAGCCAGATCAGCGATCCGGCAGGGTAATGTTCAGCTCCAGAATCGAGCAGCTGCCCTGGTTCTCCAGCTCGATGTGCACATCATCGTTGCCGATGTTCACATACTTGCGGATCACTTCGAGCAGTTCTTTCTGCAGGGCCGGCAGGTAATCCGGTTCGCTGCGTTGGCCGCGCTCATGCGCCACGATGATCTGTAGACGCTCTTTCGCCACCGACGCGCTGGTCTGTTTCTGTCTGCCACGAAAGAAGTCAAAAAGGTTCATGGTTTACTTGCCTCCAAACAGGCGCGCGAAGAATCCTTGCTTCGGCACTTCGATGAACCGCAGGGGCTTTTCTTTGCCCAGCA